>CEQQ01060793.1_pt1 | contig 23868 bp, 22 predicted proteins | sample 531041 | NCBI WGS metagenome assembly CEQQ01 (sample SAMEA2621222, study PRJEB7988) | marine metagenome | biome: marine biome (ENVO:00000447); feature: deep chlorophyll maximum layer (ENVO:xxxxxxxx); material: "saline water (ENVO:00002010), including plankton (ENVO:xxxxxxxx)" | depth 150 m | reverse complement strand
GAGATCGGGGAGATCAGGACCTTCGAATTCAAGAAGTACAAAACGAGGTAATACGAATAGAAAGTCTTCAGGTACAAGACGTGCCGCATCCAAATCTGGTAAAAACAAGAGTTCTGATGGTAGCTCCTCAGGAACCAAGCCATCTCGTCGCGGAGAAGCTCGTGTATCGGACAATAAGCAGCGGTCACGCAGTGCGACGAAGAAGAGAACCGTGAGAAAAGCTACCTCACGAAAAAGCTCGTCACGACGACGATCAAAGAATACTCGCACAAGGAGTTAGCGAATCTATGGCCAATCCACTGCATGCGGACTTTTATGCAGATCAGGCCGTGCAACGGACTGCAACTATCATCGATAACCAAAAGATGGCGGAAGGTACGTTTCGAGTACGTTTCAAGTGTCCGGAAATGGCCAAAGTTGCGTTACCCGGACAATTCCTGATGTTGCGGATCAATGATCGCAATGACCCGCTTATTGGTCGCCCACTTGCTTTTTACGACATTCTCCCGGATGAATCCGGAGAGCCATCCTTGATTGACGTGATGTACATCGTCAAAGGAAATCTGACAAGCAGATTAGTTGACTGCCAACCTGGCGAGAAAGTTGACATCTGGGGGCCGCTAGGTAACGGTTTCGAACCAATCGATACGGATCACCTCGTGATGGTTGCCGGTGGTATCGGCCAAACACCATTCCTTTGTCTGGCAAAAGAGTATCTGGGTACACAGTCATTTGGGCGGGAGCTTGCATCAGCAAGCAAGATCACGTTTTGCTACGGTGCAAGGCGTAACGACCTGCTCGCAGGTGTGGAGGATTTCGAAGCACTGGGTATCGATGTCAGACTTTGCACTGACGACGGTTCCACAGGTCATCATGGTCTCGTTACTGATTTGCTAACCCAGGTCATCAACGAGCGACCGGATGGGTCAACCATGCAGGTTGTTTGTTGCGGTCCGGAGCCAATGATGGAGGCTGTTGCCGCTGTTTCATCTCAGCACGACATTCCATGCAGGGTATCGCTGGAAACCCCGATGGCGTGCGGTATCGGAATTTGTTTCAGTTGCGTCACCAAGGTCCAGATGGATGACGGAGACTGGGACTTCAAACGCACGTGTGTGGATGGCCCGGTGTTTTGTGCTGAGAAGATTGTGTGGCACTAAGAGTCACTCGCCAGAGTACTCGCTTATTTGTTTTCGCAAATGGCTCTGACCAATCCGTCCATCGTATATTCGCTTGCCTCTATTTCAGGTGACTTTCCGAGGCCTCGGAGCGTTTCGCTCGTAATCGGGCTGATGCTAGCGAACTGTACATTTCCAGCGTGCGGACCAAGTAGATTCATCACGCTTCGGGCAATTGCCGAGCTGCTTACCGTTACCAATGTCACTTCTCCGGATGCCAGCTTCTGCTCAATTTCCGGTAAAAGTGATTGTGTATCGTTACTGTTGTAAACCACAACCTGATCTACCGCTCCACCTGCACTGACAAGGCCTTCTGATAAGACCTCACGACCACGGTTGGCACGCAGTAGCAAGAAACTCTCGCCTTGCTCCGCGTGAGGCTTAAGGCTTTCAACGAGCGATTCCGCTCGATATTCGACGGGGATTAAATCCGCTGAGATGTTAAACTCGCCGAGTGTTCTGGCTGTGCCCTGTCCAATGGCAGCAACTTTGTTACCGGCGAGAGACCGGGTATCTAAACCGAGTTCAGATAAACGTTTAAAAAAGTGGCGGACGCCATTGCTACTTGAAAACACAAGCCAGTCATATGTACCGATATTGGAAATGGCGGAATCTACATCTGCCCACGAGTCCGGTTTGCTGATCTCAATCGCTGGTTGACTAAGAACTTGCGCACCGAGTTGCTCGAATTGATCAATGAGATCTTTAGATTGTGACTCGCTGCGTGTTACGAGAATAGTCTGTCCAAACAACGGTCGAGATTCAAACCATGCCAGCATTTGAGGGGCCTGTGCAACATCTCCGATAATGGTCAGTACTGGCGGTCGAATTGCAGGCGGGCCGGCAAGTCTCACGGGTACTTCTTCCAGTGTACACCGGATGGTCTGTTGGTCGTGGCATGAAATCCTTCGGATAACCATGGCTGGGGTATTGGCCGGCCTGCCATTTGCTATGAGCTTGGTTACCCATTGTTCGGAAGTGGTTACTCCCATGTAGAACACAAGGGTGCCAGGGAATTTTGCAAGGGCTTCATAGTCCAGCAGTGAGTCCTGTTTTTCCGGGTTCTCGTGCCCAGTGATTAAGGCTACCGCTGAAGCTAGATCACGGTGGGTCAGTGCCGTTCCTGCGTAGCCAGCAGCTGCAAGGGCCGCTGTGATTCCGGGGACGATTTCAAATGAAATATCGGCTTCCGCTAACACGGTTGCTTCTTCGGCCCCGTGTGCAAACACCGATGGGTCGCCACCTTTTAAACGTACAACGGACTTACCTTGAATCGCGAGATCAACCATGGTCTGGTTGATTTCATCCTGAGACCAGACGCGTGTCTTGCCGTGTTTTCCCAGGCAAAGTAATTCGGCGTCCTTGTGCGCGTGTCTAAGAATATGTGGATTGACCAGGTAGTCATATAAAATGACGTCGGCAATTGCGATACACTGCACACCACGTAATGTGATTAGTCCCGGGTCACCAGGCCCAGCTCCGACGAGATACACTGATCCCGTAGATTGCGAATCAGTGGACATGGTGTGTATGCTTTCTGAAGCGACAGTTGGTACGGTAGATTTGCAGCTGTTTGCTAAGCCAAAGGACAACTACGATTGAACATCGAACCAAGTGAATCTGCAAGTAAGCATGCATCAACCCCTGATTATTTACAGGGCTTAAGTGTCAGTCAGCGCAGACGTATACACGAGAAATTCGAAACAGCATTAGGCTACCTCGAATCGGATCCGCCCCAACGGGAACGTGCTGTTTTGTACTTGCAGCAGTGCATTGAGAGTGATCCGGCCGGTGCCGCATACGTGCACACTTATCTAAATGTACTCTTCCAGCTTAAAGAGACGGAATTCAGCAGCAATAACGGAAAAAAACGGGGCTGGTGGAGGCGGTTCATCGATTCACTTAGCACGTCAGCTGTTGAGCGTGCGTTGGATGCATCGGACTATTCCACGGCACTTGTTACAGCCCTGAAGCTGTTGAGAGATACACCGTCAAATCTGACTCTTCTCTTCATGGCCGAATCCGCTGCTGCCAAATTGGAATTGCAGGATACGCGCTGGTGCCTTTTGGAGTATGCGTACCTGGTGGGTATTGATCAAGCCAAAGTGTTTGAAAAGATGCTCGGAGCTATCCTCGACGGGGGTCGGTTCGACCAGCTTTCAGAAGTGGCTCGGAAGATCTCCGATGAAACAGAAATGTCGCGACACTGGAAAGAGATTCTAAGTGTTTGTGAATCCCATTTTGGAAAGTCGACTGCAAGTGACTTTCCCAAGGTTTCAGGTTTAGTCGATGATTCAGAAATCCTCTGTACCTGTGAAAACTTGCGCGAGAGTGGGGATATCAGCGTTGCAATTCGATTTGCAGAAGAGGCCATATCCAGTCGATCAGGCAACGTCGCACTCAAGGCAGTGTTGGACAATCTGCAAATTGATTTGGCGGTAAAGCGAGTGGAGGCCGCATTGCAGTTACACAACGACGATTTGTTACCTCGAGGTGAAGAGCTTATCGAGGATCTCCAAAACGAGGCCATACGAGTTGAATTGGATATTGTTGCTCGCCAGGCTGAGCTTGCAAATCAAGACCCGGATCTAATCAGCAGGCTAGTTGACCTATTAATGCAGGCCGGAAACTATTGGGAAGCCATTAAGCAGATCGATGCATTCACAAAGAATGACAATCCAAGCCTGCGATTACAGTTCAATTTAGCGAGGTGTCGTCAGCATGTGCGTCAATTCGATATGGCGATGGAATCTTACGAGGCCGCGATTCAATCACTACTGGATCTTGGAATTACAGACTGCTGTGATTGGACAACTTCAGCCATACAGGACGCAATCCAGCTAGCCGATGCGATGGAACGACAAAAACAGGTAAATAGATGGAAAGAAATCGTAGAATCGATAGCAAAAGTCGATTAATCTTTGCGTATTTGACGGCTAGACAAGGTCCGGTTTTTCGGCGATATTTGAAGTTTCCCACCTTAGTCTTATATCAAGGTGTGCGAAAACTAATTCCATGACTCAAAGATTGATACAAATTACCAATTAAGTAATGCCACATACACTCAGCGCAAAAAAACGACTTCGCCAAAACATAAAACACCGTGATGCAAATCGCGCTCGGATTAGTGACCTTCGTACTCATATCAAGAAAGTTCGAACCGCTGCAGCCGCGTTGCAAGGTGTTCGTGCAGAAGGTGGTGATGGGGCTGCGGAACTTGAGTCTCTTAATGAACTCTATCGCCTAACGCAAAAGAAACTCGATCGCGCTGGCGCTTCGAGTTTGATTCATCGTAATAAAGCGTCACGATTAAAGAGTCGCTTGCAGGCATTGATCAAACGTTCAAAGGCTTAAGTAGCCGGTATTGCGTGGCATAACTACTGTTAGTGGCAGTATTCTTTTTCTAACTCAAGTTCAAAGTGCGCTGTCGAGTTAGCGCTGATAGATAGGCAGGAATGCCTGGTCCAATTGCATCATAATTAGATTGCAACTTGTCACGTAGATAGGACCGATATTTCCTGTCCAGCTTCCATTGTCAGTCTGCTCGTTGACGATTTTCGTGTAGAGCTTGTCGCGGAATGAATCCCACTCGTTTTTACCCTGGCGATACACCACCTGTGAATAGTACAGATATGTGTAATGCCAATGACCAAATGTGCGATTGTTGCCGGTGATGTTATGCAAATACTGCTTCGCATATTTCATCATGTCGGGTACATTTTCGCTGTCGTAATCACCGGCGTTATAAAGTGTTGCGAGTGCCGCTGCTGTAATGGCCGGGCGGGAGCTACCTCGGTTGCGACTGCTGTATGAAATTCCGCCATCGGCATTTTTGCACTGATAGATGTACTTTTTCGCCTTATCGATGATCTCTTTGGGAACGGGAATGCCGGCATTGCGACAACCGCGTAGTCCCTGTACCTGAGTGATCGTCGTACTACCTTCGTCAAAGTTGTTTCCATCTTTGGCGCTTACATATCCCCATCCACCAGATGGCGTTTGGGCTTTGCCGCTGAAATCTGCAGCCCGTTTTAGTATGTCGATGAGTTCTTCCCGGCGTTCGATGTCTTCTTCTTCACCGAGTACCTGAGATAGGAACAGCATGGAGAATCCATGGCCGTATGTGTAGCGGTTATCAGACAGCGGGTCGCCGATAAGGCCGTTACTTCGGGATTTCGTGGTGAGGTAGTCCACACACTTTCGGATAGCACTTGCATAAGGACCTTGTGTCGTTGTTGATCCTGACATCAGCAGTGCTGTTCCACCAAGCGCCGTCATTGCAGTCGGATAGTTCCCGGCGGTCCAGTGCCCCAACGACGACTGACTTCGCTTAATCCAATCAAGACCTTTCTTGATGCCTGTCTTCCATGCAGGTACTTGTTTTGCGGCATTCGCAGGTTTTGAAAGGAAGCCCGGCGCGGTGGATGCTAAAGCAAGTGAACCGAGTGCTTGCCGCCGACTTAATTTGAATTTTAGGTCAGACTTCATTTCTTTTAGATTCCTGAATCTAAGATACCTGCGTATCATTCTACACGAATTGTAAATCGCGAGAATAGCTATCCGAGACTGTGGTCGCGTGCGGTGGTAGGCCCTGCGGGTTCGGCTGCGCCGACATCCGCGGTTGCATGCACATAGTCGCCTGAGGAAAGAGTCTACTCAGACATGATCATGCGGCGTTTGTTTTGATTTTGCAGTAGCAACTGCAGTACATCAGTGCGGATGGTGCCATCTTCATTGATTAGCAGTTGTGGATTGGGTTTGATCTGCCGGGAGAGTTTTTCCTGCCACTGATTCACAATGAATTGCTGTGAGCCCCTTCTGTTCGTTGCCGGCGCGATGAAGTGATACTTGGAATCATCCAGAATACTGCCAATGATATCGAGCTGAGAGATTGCATATGCACTGACAAAACGCGTCGCGGAGTATTCATCGTTAAGTAATTGGACAAGAAGCGGTAGTCGCCATCCGGTTCGAGATGTCTTAAACGTCTCAGTCCAGCCCATGTGCCAAGCCAGGATCGTACGCTGGGCAGCATCTCCTTGGAGTAACCAAACGATACTTGCTGCTACTTCGTTAAACGGCTCAGGAATTTCCGAAGGTTCATGGTTGTACCATTCCGCGAGTTTCTCAACGGTCCAACCAAGCGTCTTATCGAGATGACACAGGTTACATGCATTGGGTTTGTCAGATTGCATTGCCGAATCAAATTTCGGAGAGTCGATTCTGTGACTGCGCAGTGCGCCCATCAATGCATACGACGTGTGAGGCATATGGCAATTCATGCAGTCGCTACCTGACGAAGTGGATTTGTGATGTGTGTGTGCAGTCAGTGCTTCTACCTGCGCGTATTCCTGATGACATTGAAGGCAGGCTTTATTTCCATTGAACTCAGGTGCAAGCTGATTATCTGCACTGACGTAGTTATGCATGCTGTGACATGAAATACACGTTGCCTCACCTACGGTGTAACACTTGGACATAACAAGACCCTGTAACTCCCGTCCGCCAATTCGCACGGTTCCATCGTTCCAGTACATATCCTGATAACGTTGTACTTTCTCAGGCGCACTGTTTTCACCAATTAATTCCTGATGCTCCTCTAGGTTCATACCCGGTCGGAAACTCTTACCCTCTTTGGCATAGTGTGCCGGATCATTCATTTCGAAATTGCTGTGGCACTGACCGCATACATGTAACTGTCCTTTTGCATCGAGACGTGCGGGATTAACGATGGAATCGTCTTCACCGGTAAATGATGAAACATCGGTCAGACCGTTCGGAGTGTGTTTGTCCACGTGAGGTTTCCCAGGACCATGACACGCTTCACAGGAGATTCCGAATTCCGCCACCTTGGTCTTGTATTGGTAAGACGTCTCAGATTGTTGAGGTTTGCCAGCGACGCTATGACATGCTATGCATTCGCTGTTCCAGTGTGCTGGTGGACGTCCCATCGTCGGATGCACAATGAATGAATCCTCGTACGGAATCCATTCCTTCTGATCAATCTGATAGACCCACGGGAACAGGCGCATTTCATTGGCGCGTGTTGGGCTTGCCATCCAAAACATTTGCATTTTGTGGCTGCCGGTAGTCATCAGGATTTGCTGTTCAGTCATCGGTGGATTACTGATGAGTCGAACATCTACCAAGTCATGTAATCGCGAGAATTCCCAGTCAGGATCTGGCGTTTGCACCCAAAACTGCTCATCCTTTTTGAACACCTTGTAGCTGGTAAGTCCGATTTTTAAATTTCGACCATCAAAAGGCGCCTTGATCGTCCCGGTATCGACCAGTTGAGTCATCGTTCGATGATATGAATCGTGCCATGTTTCATGTTGCTGTTGATGGCATTTAACGCAGGAATCTGAGCCAACGTAGCCATCTTCAGTATGGATGGTAGGAACTGGAGCAATGTTTTCCATTTGAGAGACTTGCTCGGAATCACTCTGTGAATCTTGTTGTGCAGCACCTTCAGAATCTGACGAGCTGTCATCGCCTGAGCAACCGAGCCAAAGTATCAGGCATGATAGCCCAAACAGTACGGGTATAAAACGACTTGTAAACCAACGCTGAGCGCAGTCATCATGACTTGTTGAGTTGGAAAACTTGTTCATCTCAATAACGGTGAGAATGGTGATGCAAAACGTGATAAGTGTCAGATTGTAGTTTGGATAGTCACAGCGATGACAGATTAGTACTTCGGAATAGGGATACGTGGCGTACCAGGCGGTAACGGTGGCCGTCGTCTTGGTGCCCGGTAGTCTGGGATAATTTCCATACCAAATCCACGAGCTAACTCCACCTCTGCTCGTGCTGACCATGCTGTACCAGGATGCCGTTCTATTACCAGTTCGAATAGCTCGGTTGCTTTATCAATATAGGGTTGACTGATATCCGGTGTAACAAGATTAGTTGTCGTTCTCATGTCCCAATCAACCAAACGAAGGTTCGGCGGTTTTACTGCAGGAACAACGGGTGGATTTCTCATGAAGGCCTCGAGTGCAGCACCGTATTCATAAATGCGGGCCTGGTAGCCAACGATTTGGGCATAGATGAGGTCGTAGTTTGCCTGCCACCGGCGCGAAGTTTCCTTGGTGCGCAATTCATACGCTTCTTCCATCATCTTCTGTGCCCTGGCAAGGTAACGCAGGTAAATAATGCAATTCTGTTGCTCCTCTCTTGCTTGAGCAACAAATTGCTGGGCATTGATCGAAAAACTCATGCGGACTTCCGTCACATCTCGCACGTCTTCTCGCCATGGATTTAGATCCGTTATTACTTGCCAGATTAGTGTTCTCATGGGTAGTTCACCGCGCAGAGAGAGCTGTTCGAACCGACTGCTTAGATCCGGTAAGTATGGGCGCATGGCTTCTAGTTCATACCGTCGCTTATCAGCCTGGCCATTTACCTGATCTACCTCTACTGTTGGCAGCATAAAGAAGATGCCATTGGTTTCCACAGACATACGGCATTGCTCATAGGGTCCGAATCCAGAAGAAAAGGCATCTCGACGTCGACGGAAGCCATTTGTTTGCAGTTGTTCTACGAAGGCAGTTTCGGGTCCACGATCAACTTGAAGCCAGTGCACGTCGCCCGTCTGCGGGTGTCGCCATCGCATGTAAGTGTAGGGATAACCAAAGATGGCCTCACGGCCCAGTACATAGATTCGGCAACCAACACTTTTCGCGGTGTTGATAGCCTGCTCAAGCATAGCATTGTTTGTTTTCCGTTCACCGCTTTCATCGGTGACGAGGATGATTGCCATTTGCCGATTTTTTACATAGTCTCGATGATCGACCACCGTAGCGATGACCGCTTCACACATTCTCTCCAATCCGGAGGGATCTACAGGCACGGCATCGATTGCTTCTCTAATGAGATCGACATTACCCGTCGGCTTTTTGGTATGCCGGATGTAACCGCTGCCATAACTGGTTACGGCTGTCCATAGATGATCGCTGTCGGATTTTTCGGTTAATCCCAATTCTACGTAGACGCGATTAATTCGCTCTCGAATTTCTTGCTGGTCTCCCTTCATGCTTACCGATTGGTCAAACATCCAGGTGACCAACACATCGCCTCGGTCGAGCATCCAGATCAGCTCTTGCGTAATACGATCCATCGCTTGGTCGTAGTTGTCGACCACTTGCCGAGGGTTGCCAAGCGTACCTTCAGGCACTTCGTCCAGAAGCTGCTCAGTCGGGAAGTCCAAAAATGCTTCGCTTGGACCTTCAATTTCAATTACTGGATTGAGTGCTTCCATGACGACGGGATCAAGCTGCGGTGCAGTGAAGGCGGCCGCGTTGGCACCGTTTTCAACGCCTACCGCTTCACCCTTGGTCAAGTTGTTATTGGTAAGTGTTTCAGAGGGGTCGGTAACGACATCCAATTCGACCGTAATCAGTTCATCGACTTCGATTTCTTCAAGCGGTTCAGTGTCAAAGACGATTTCGTTTAACGAGCTGAGGATGTCCGGAGTAACCGTAAACACACCAAGCGCAACGAGCAGGGCGGTATGTACGATCATGGAAATACCGAGGGATCCGATATTTGCAAGTGAGCGCGATTGGGACTGTGGCTGGTCGTCGACAACCAGCTCTGCGGGCAATTCATGCTCGATATGTTCGTTTACCACTGCCATACGTGAATTATAGTGCAAATCTCATATCAATCTTCATTGATTATCATCGACTCTTAAAGCATCGATTTCATCCTTACAATCGTCAAAGTCTGTAATAAATCCACAGATTCTCAGTGGATTAGACCCTCTGCCGTTACCTAATCTTCAGTTCCGTTTCTCCAGATGGACGATAAGTGTTGATGAGTTGCGTTGTCGTGTGATTAGCCCAACGGCTTTGTCACAGCATTAATCAGTGCATTTTTTCGACACTTACACATGATTGCACCTATAACACAACAAGGTCTGGTCGTTGTTTCGATTGAGAATCATGCGACCGGTTCAAGCCTCGCAGGACAACAACGTATCGTATTGCGATTGAACGCTTTCTTATCTGAACGAATGATTCCAATAACCTGGTTTAGTCGTTACGAGGCATTTGAAGACCTTCAGGTTATATCCGACACCTTGGTCGATCATCATGAAGCCGCCATTCTTGCGGACAATCATTGGTGCAGTAATCAGGTAGACCGGCGGGCTTTTAATGAAGAACTGTCGCTTCGGTGTGAACGCTTGCACGCAATTGGGGCACGGGTGTCAACCGTTGCAATTGACGAAGGCTTGCCGGCGGACTCGCTCGATATCCTGGTTAAGCAACGTATTTCATTAGTACGTGATTTAAACGACACAACGTCCAGTGCAGTGCGCGGGCTCCAACCCTTTAATGATGATTCGAAACGGTACGGTATCTGGAAATTGCCCGCACCCTATACGCTGACCGAGTTGACGCAGCGTAACGTGCGAACCGTGGTCGCTCGCCGACAGATGGTTAAGCAACTTCACCGGGGAAATTGTGTGCATCTGAATATGCAGCTCGGTCAGCTTATGGATGCGGCAGGCTGGAAACGCGCCGTTCAACTGATTGATCAGTTGAGCCAAATGAGAGATCGTGGACGCATTCAGATTTCACCTGTAAACAGTCTTTGCTACGTGGCGCGTCGCGTGGTACAGAAGAGCCAATCGCACTCGGATATTCGCCCCGCGGCTTGATGCTACGTGTGATTGGCAGGTCTACTTAATTGCAATGTTTAGATGCTAGGTTCATCTTCACGCAGCTGTTTACGAAGATCAGCAATGATTTCACGTGGTACGAATCGTGCTAGAGTTTCATCATCTGAAAGGCTGGCGATTTGCTTAATCAATGTGCTCGAGACATGCGCGTAATCTTCATCGGCCATTAGAAATACTGTCTCAATGCTTGCATCAAGGCGTCGGTTAGCCATCATCATGGTGAATTCTCCCGCGAAGTCTGTCAGCGGGCGTATTCCACGTACCATGGTCGTTGATCCGATTTCACGGACGAAGTCGACAGCTAGTCCGGTAAACGTGCGAACCTCTACGTTATCCCAGCTAGACACCACACGCTCTACCAGAAACTTGCGATGCTCGGGTGAGAACAATTCTTTCTTTTCAGTGTTTAAACCGATGCCAACGACGAGTCGATCAAAAAGCTGTTGACTGCGTTCGATGATGTTCACGTGCCCTAACGTGATGGGATCAAATGATCCTGTATAAACGGCTGTTCGTTCTGTCATGTTGGTTTCCTACATGTCGTTATAATTGCAATAACTTCATGAGCCTAGAGATCTAGCCTAGAGATCCAGATTCGATGATTTCGATGAGGCCATCGAAATCCGAGCTGTTGTTATAGGCATGTGGACTGATTCGCAGTCGTCCTCCACGGTGGCTAAGTGCAATGTTTCTCGCAGTGGCTTCACGACGTATGGCCTTTAAGTCGCTGCCTGGTACATCAAAGCTCACAATGCCGCTTTCGTGACCAGGAGTGCGGTCGGTGAACAGTTCAGCCCCGGCATTTATCAATCGGTCACAAGCCGTTTCTGTTAGTTGTATCACTCGCTCACCTACGGCTGAACTAGCCGGGCTCGTCCCCTTGCTTATCAAGAGTTCCAGGCTGGCACCAAGTGCAAGAATCCCCACCATGTTCACAGATCCGCCTTCGTATCGACGTGCTTCGTTGCGAGGTGTCCAGTCGAGCGTGTCAAAATCAAATGACCTTGCCACACTACTCCAGCCAACACCGAGAGGACGTAGCGTACTGAGATGCTCTTTTTTTAGGTAGAAAAGCCCGGCACCCTCTGGGCCTAACATCCACTTGTGTCCATCTGCTGCGACGAAGTCGACATCTAAATATTTCGTATCCAATGGAAAAACGCCCAGACCCTGAATTGCGTCAACCATGACGAGTATGCCGCGGCGGTGCGCTTCTTGAATGATCGGTTTTAAGTCGAGTCGCCAACCGCTGGAAAATGACACCCAGCTGATCGAAATTAGTCGTGTGCGATCGTCACATGTATCAAAAAGTCTATTGATATCGGGTACGGGGCCATCAACAGACACAAGTCTTGCTTCGACACCACGCGATGCAAGATTCAGCCACGGATAGGCATTGGTCGGAAACTCATTACTGAAAGTGACGACATTATCTCCATCCGTCCATGGAAACCCCTCGGCAACGAAGTGGATTCCCATTGTTGTATTGCCAACAAAGGCAATCTCATCCAATTTCGCGTTGATCATCGAGGCAGCCGTTTGACGGATTCTCTCGACTTCCGCAGCCCATTTTGGCCAAATGAGGTCGCCTTGCTCACTTGCTTCTTGATTCCAACGTGTGACTCGATCTGCAGCAGGTCCACTGAGCGGCGCTACAGCGGCATGATCCAAATAGGATGCATGCGCCACCACTGGCATCTGTTCACGCATCTGTTTCCAAGGGTCGGTTGTCATTTACTTTATTATGGAATTGATATTTGAAATAAATGGCCTAGTTTTATATGTCTGGCATGAATTGCGTTCAGCACATCCATGCCCGTTACCCAACAGACTCTCTTCAGGTTAACCCATTACACCATGCCTTGGGCATCATATTGATTTTGACTCAGTAGATTTGTTATGGCATAAATGCACATATCAGCGATGGTTTATGGGTCCAGCCTAAAAAAATGAATTCCCTGTCCACAAACAGGCGATAATGTAATTACACTACTAACTCGCATTGCGTGGATATATAGAATCAGACTAGAGTGACAAACAATCGTCACGGGCTATACTATTATCACGCCAGACGACATCATTGACATGGGCCAGACATGATAGGCCAAGAAGGATACAGTTAATGCCCAGGGCATTTTGTTTAATGGGACTCGCCGTAGCACTGCTATTGTTTGTGTTATTTGTGCTTGATCTCTCAATAGGTATTCCATTTCATCGCGCCAGCATGCTTGCTGACATCGGATTTGTCGTCTCATCGCTTGGGCTGGGACTAATCAGTTTTACGACGCTAAAGAGTCTTAAGTAGCGTTTGTCTTCTAATATCTAAGCGCTACTAGTTTTGCAGACTGCGGCGGAGGTGCTGTGCTCGAGCAGCATTACGGTCAGCGGAACTGAGCTCCATACCATGGAGTTTTTGCAGGTGTGCTGGTTGGGTATGGATAAATAGCTTGTTTATTGTTGGAATCTGGACGTTATCCAGGATTCCGAGATTCACGCCCATTCGCACGCTTGAGAGTAAGTGCATGGTTTCTTCCGAGCTGATCGATTCAGCGGAATTTAAGATGCCCAGTGCCCGCTTCACCTTATCGTTGAGCTCATTGCGACTTTCCTGTTTCAGAAACTCACGAGCATTTCGTTCATATTCAATGATGACGGGAACCACTTCGCTGATCTGGTCGATCAGATCTCTTTCACTGCGGCCGAGTGTCACCTGATTGCTGATTTGATAAAAGTCGCCCATGGCCTGTGAGCCTTCGCCGTAGAGCCCTCGTACAGCCAGATTAATCTTGGTCATGCTTCTGAGAACCCTGTCGATTTCCCTGGTCATAACAAGTGCCGGCAAATGTAACATGACACTCACCCGCATCCCTGTGCCAACATTGGTTGGACATGCCGTTAAATAGCCGAGACGAGCATGAAACGCAAAGTTGACGTTTTGCTCGATCAGGTTGTCAATCTGGTCAATGAAGTCATACGACGTATGCAGGTCAAATCCGCTTTGCATGACCTGAATCCGCAAGTGATCTTCTTCATTGATCATCAGGCTGAATTGTTCGCTCGAGTCAATTGCCACGGATCGTGCGCCCGATCCTTCACTATGTTCACGGCTGATAAGTTGCCGTTCCATTAAGAATTGGCGATCCAGCTCAGAAAGATCAGAAACATCGACATATTCAACGCGTTCCTGCCAGCTATCGATTTTGGCAACAGCTTTATGGAGTGTGGTTTCGATTTCCATTCGGTCCGTATCACTGCATTTACGAATGAACGGAAAGTCCGCGAGATTGCGGGCCAGCCGGATTCGGCTGCTGATCACGATGTCTGATTCCGGGCCGGAGCCTTTTAACCATTCACCGCATTTTGGGGCAAGTTCATCAATCGACACTTGCAAATCCCCTTATTCGTTATTGATCTTGTTAATTCGGTCACGCATTTCCGAGGCTTTTTCGTAGTCTTCCTTGGCAATCGCGTCCTGCATTTGTTTTCTCAGTTGAATCAGCTCGGTACGAGCGTCGGTATCGGTACTACCTTGTTCCGGTTTTTTTCCAACGTGTACAGTGCTGCCGTGAACGTTGACGATTAGAGGTTCAAGTTCTTGTTCAAAGTGCACATAGTCGTGTGGGCAACCGAGGCGGCCTACATGTCGGAATTCATAAAAAGTAATTCCGCAAACCGGACAACTCTCTTGATCGAGGCTCGAGAGCTCTTCGGCTGTCTGGCTGATTTTAAGGTGCTGAGCTAATGCACCAGCAATGGTTGGCACGGGTTCTTCAGGTTGGTCTGCCTGCATCAGATACATGCGTGCGTGCTCTTCACACAAGTGCAATTCTTCTGGTGTGTTTCCGGTTAGTTCCGTAATGTGAAACGTAGCTGGTTTTTCGCAGTGTTGGCATTTCATGGTATTTATCTGCATTCCTTGCCCGCATCCTGAAAGAGACAAAGTCCTGAGACTTCCAAGGGGGCTGTGAAAAATCCAGTTGCTTAAGGATAATTCCAGTATGGAGTTGCGTTCTGATAGGATTCTATCGACGTCTGTAAGGCTGTCAAGATTGATGAAAACTCGTGGACCGCAATAGATTCACGTTGTCAGCGTGATTCATCCTCAGTAAGCTGAGCCCTCCATGTTTCCCAGAGTTGGCGTGACCGAGCGTTTACTCTGTTTTATTGCAGTTAGAGTCACCTATGCAGTATTTTCCAACAAACGAAGAATTCCAATCACTCGCTGAATCCGGGAAAATGGTACCGGTTTATCGACGTTTGCTTAGTGACTCTCTAACACCGGTCAGTGCCTTTCAAAAACTGGATGATGGCGAAAACGCTTGCTTGTTTGAAAGCGTCATTGGTGGAGAGAAAGTTGGACGGTACAGTTTTCTGGCCGTTGATCCATTTCTTCAAATCCGGGCATCTGGCAACCAGGTCACGATCGAAAACCTCGGTGATCCGGACTCCCAAGTGGATTCATTCGAGTCGGATAATCCACTTGATGACTTGCGTCGACTGATCACCCGTTATCAAGCCATTCACCTAGATGAGTTACCGCCATTTGCTGGTGGAGCGATAGGATATGCCGGTTACGATGTTGTTCGATATGCCGAGCACTTGCCCGATGCGCCGGAAGACGACCGTCAGCTACCCGATATGACATTTGCGTTTTACGACCGCGTCGTCGTGTTTGACAATGTGAGCAAGACACTCTTTGTTATCGCGATGACGCGACCGGATCAACACCCGTCCACTGTCGACGCATATAACGATGCGTGTCAACGTATAGATGCATTTGTGGAACAATTGATGAAGCCGTCGTCAGCTGCTGTCGCTGCAGACATTAATCACACCGGAGCAGATGCAGAGACGACCTATACCTCAAATTTTGATCAACAGGGATTTGAAACAGCGGTTAAGAAATGTGTCGAGTACATCAAGGCAGGTGATATCTTCCAGGTTGTGATCAGTCAGCGACTTCAAATCCAATGCGATGTTGACCCGATGGAAGTCTACCGATCGTTGCGTGTAGTTAACCCAAGTCCGTTTATGTTCTTTCTGCGAACCAAGGATGTGACACTGGTGGGTAGTTCCCCGGAAATCATGTGCCGTGTCGTGGATGGTAAAGTCACGGTGAGGCCACTTGCCGGTACCCGAAAACGAGGACACACCGAAGAAGAGGATCAGGCGTTAGCCGATGAACTTCTCGCTGATCCAAAAGAACGGGCAGAGCATGTCATGCTTGTGGATCTAGGGCGAAATGACGTTGGTCGTGTTGCCGAATATCGATCCGTGGAGTTATCGGACGTCATGGTGATTGAACGTTACAGTCACGTAATGCACATTACATCGAATGTCACTGGCCAGCTTCAGGAGGGTAAAGATGCCTTTGATGCGTTGCAGGCATGTCTCCCGGCAGGGACGGTTTCCGGTGCTCCTAAAGTACGTGCGATGGAGATTATCGATGAACTTGAGCCACATCGTCGCGGCCCGTATGCCGGTGCGGTAGGGTATATCGACTATGTAGGAAACATGGATACCTGTATCGCCCTTAGAACTTTCGTCATTCAAGATGATCAGGTCTACGTGCAGGCCGGTGCTGGTATCGTGGCCGACAGTAATCCTGAGTTGGAATATCAGGAAACTCTCAATAAAGCGCGTGGGCTGCTCAAAGCAATCGAAGTGACAGAGAAACGCGGTCAGTGAAACGCTTCACTGTTTGTCGCAGAAGTCGTCAGGTGTATCCACATCCAGAAAGCTGCCGGTGTCGGAAACTTCAATTGTCCGATTGTGATAAATCTTCCAGAGTTCGTTTAATCCTTGGTTTTCATGCAGTTGATATGCACCCGTAGTAAACGGCCAGGGAAATAGAACGGGATGCCCCTTTTTGCCCAAGTGAATCGGCGCAATAATCGCCGCTCTCTGTGGATCATGGGCTTCGATAACTTTATCGATGACAACACTATTTAGCTCAGGCATGTCGGCAGGTGCCAGAAGCATGGCGTCATTCACACTGGGGCCAAAATGAGTTTGGATGTACTTGATTCCCAGCAGAACTGAATCCTTCATTTCAGGCGGGTCTACGCTGGGAACAACCAGGTCGATTGCTGTTCCGTCGAGATGCTGCTGTAACTCTGTATCATTGGGTCGAACAACCACGATGACGCGATCCACGCGTGATTCGTGCCAGGCTGCCAGAGTGTGCTGGATTATAGAATTGCTCTTCCAGGGCATTACCAGCTTGGGTTGTCCCATGCGTCTGCTTAATCCTGCAGCGGGAACGATAGCAAAGAACTTCACGCGTTAGTCCTGTTGTTGAAGCGATTCTGGTTTTGCAGAGACGCGAATTGGCTCAGGGCGGCCAGGGACATAGCCTGACTGGTTTCTGTGTGAAACCAGTTCGGCACAAATGCTGACAGCAATTTCAGGAACGGTTTGCGAACCGATATCGATACCGAGCGGAGCAAAGACATTCTGTAATGCGTCAGAAGAAACCCCTTCTTCCAGCAGATCATCATAGATCATTTTGATTTTGCGTGTGCTGCCGATGAGCCCGACGTACCGTGCACCACGTTCTGCGAGGTGGTAAAGTGCCTCTTCGTCATGGTTGTGTCCTCGTGTCACGATGAGGCAGTAGGTGTTTGAGTCGATTGGCAAGTCAGGAAGTATTTCGTCGACTCCCCCGACCAGACGCTGTTCCGCACGTGGAAATCGATCTTCGGAAACGATCGTATCACGGTCATCGACGACCCAGACATTAAAATCCAAATCATAGGCCAGATCGGCTACAGCTTTTCCCACATGTCCGCCACCGACAATAACGAGTCGACATCGTTCAAGCGACGGGAGGAAAGCTATTCCGGATTGAGCATATGCTCGTGGGCGATCTACGATTGGTTTGCTGTGGTCCTGTATGGTCCGCAAGAATGTGGCATCACAGGAATCGGTTGTGCCAGCCGATGTTGAAGCAACAAATTGCTGTTGTGAATCGAGTAAGACGCGATCCGCAAGCTCAAAGTCACTCGCTTCGTCAAATACGACGGCTTCGGTAAATCCTCGTTCCTGTTCGAGCAATTGCACAATGTGACCGCAATACTCGCGTGCCGATGCATTGTTGACCGGGGTAACAAGGATTTGCATGCGTCCCCCACAAATGAGTCCGTCGTCCCAGCCATAATCGCTGTTTAACTGAAAAGACTCTATTTGGCTTGCAGTATCTTCCATGATAAGCAGCGCCTTGCGTTTGACTTCCGCTTCAACACATCCACCGCCGAGCGTACCAGCCTGTGAACCATCCGGGTAAACCAACATGGTCGCTCCGGCCTTTTGCGGTGTGCTACCGCGTGTTTCGACCAGACGGCAGAAAGCAGCATCCCTTCCACCATCGGCAAGCTCCAGGATTTCTTTAAGCAGGTTTCGCATAGTGAAGTCTGGTGAATAGTTTTGGCAAGTTGGTTGGTATGGAACGAACTAAGCTGGTGAGAGGATCTGAAGTGATACCGATTGCACGTAATCGGCAACACGTTCACGGTAGCTTTCCATATGCGGTGCAACTGAGTGAGCGGCCAGATGATCCAGGCTTTCCCATTTCTCCACGACGGTAACCGTATTGGACCGAACAGGGATTTGCGCGTCGGAACCACTGTCTACATCGACTGTAGGGCCGTATTCAATGCAACCGTCTTCAGCATGCACATCTGGTACGAGTTTGTGAAACTCTTCCAAAAACAGATCTCGTGTTCCTTCAGCAAGGTTGATTGTGGCAATTACGTGAATCATGTTGTGTCTTCCTGATGAGCTTTGGTTACCGGTTTGAAATGGGCGGTCTTTTAAGGTTTCGTTTGATTATAGGCAGAGATGATTGTGGATTGTGCATTGTCCGGCACGGATCAGCAACAGTCACCGCCTGGTGTACAACAATCGGAAATGGGAAGGTCCAGATTAACCGGTTCCACTTTTCGTTTGCCCTGATCATCCTTGAAGCGGATGACCTTTCCTGAATATGCCGAGTGACTCATCTTCTGATAGGTTACCTGATCTATTTGAGTTTCCTGCCCTCGATACAACGTCACGCCTGATTTATCCATTACGGCTTCCCACGGCCCTTGGTAAATTGCCGACAGCTGTGACTCGTTTTCATCATCGGTTGTATTGGGTGTAAATGGCTTATAGGCTCGGATCGTAACGGATCTAAACGGGATATCCTCTACAACAACCCAGGGCTCTTCCTGCCAAACCAATATCTCCACTGCTTCCAAACCGGCTTGTAGGAATGCAATGATCATCTCTTCCAATTGAAATGCGCCGGAAATACAGCCACTCCAAAGTTCAGGATCTGACTTTAAATGAGAGGGTACTTCCTGATCGCTGATGATGTCACTGATGATGGCTCGACCGCCGGGCTTCAATACTCTGGCCACTTCGCTAAACAACTGATACCGGTCTGACTCCTTGACCAGATTCAGGACGCAATTGGAAATGACAACGTCGACTGAGTTGTCGCCGATCATCGGGTTTTCAGCACGCATTGAATCGGCTATTTGGCTGGCGTCAAGATAACTGTCTGCTGAGTCAATTGGGTTTTTTGCCAAATGCGATTCAAACATCTCGAGGTTCAAGCCGAGGTCCTGAATGCGACCGCGATAGAATTCAACGTTATTCCAACCGATGGCTTTGCTGATTTCTCCCTGATACTTTCGTGCTAAATCCAACATGTCGGCGTTCATGTCCACGCCGATAACGTGACCACTTTCACCAACAAGTTGTGAGGCGATGTAGCAGATTTTACCGCCACCACTACCTAAATCGAGGACGGTTTCACCTTCTTGTACATAGCGCGAGGGATCACCGCAGCCGTAATCGCGTTCGATGAGTTCATCCGGCAGGACTTCCAACATGGTTGTGTCATACTCAACCGGACAGCACAGTGCTACTTCCTGTTGCTGTGACGCCCCTGAGTATCGTTGGGTGACCGCTTGTTCAACGTTGAGTGATGCGGGAGTTGCCATTTGGTTTATCTCAATTGTTTAAAATGACCGGATAACGGAACCTACTGGTTAAGTACCTTGGAATTCATCGTATCATCTACCTAACCACAATCTATGCCGCCTAACGTATTTCACAATGAGAAGCTAAGATAAACCACTGGATTTCTCAGGTATTTATGTTGCTTGAGAATGGAATCAACGATCGCGAATTTTACCTGGCAACCATGAGCAATTCTCAACCACTTTCCAATGTCCCTGACACGGCAGGACGATTTGGAGATTTCGGTGGCCGCTATGTACCGGAAACGCTGACAAAAGCGCTCAATGAACTGGCTGTTGAATACGAAAAGGCCAAACAGGACCCTGCTTTTCGGGCACAGTTGCAATCGTTGTTCAATGATTTTGTGGGTCGACCCTCTCCATTGTATTTTGCCGAGAGATTAACCGAACACTGTGGCGGCGCTGAGATATGGTTAAAGCGTGAAGACACCAACCATACAGGTGCTCATAAAATCAACAATACGCTCGGGCAGGCACTGCTTACTCTCAGAATGGGTAAGAAGCGTGTTATCGCTGAAACAGGCGCCGGGCAACATGGAGTGGCCACTGCAACGGCATGTGCCCGTTTTGGCCTTGAGTGCATCGTCTATATGGGCTCAGAAGATGTACGTCGGCAGGCGCCAAATGTCTTTAGTATGAAACTGCTTGGTGCAGAAGTTCGACCAGTGGAAAGTGGAAGCCGTACTCTACGCGATGCCATTAATGAAGCGATGCGGGCTTGGATGAGCTCAGTTGAATCGACGCATTATATCATCGGATCTGTTGTGGGACCTCATCCGTTTCCTGTCATGGTTCGTGACTTTCAATCAGTAATCGGAACGGAAGCTCGACAGCAATCACTTGACAAGTTTGGCGCGTTACCGGATCAAGTTGTGGCTTGTGTTGGTGGGGGTAGTAATGCGGCTGGTATGTTTTACCCGTTCATCGATGATGAAGATGTTGCCCTGTTGGGTGTTGAAGCGGGTGGACGAAGTTCAGAACGTGGTGACCACGCATCGCCACTGAGTTTTGGAGATCCCGGTGTGCTGCACGGCAGCTTTAGCTACGTCATGCAGGATGAAGATGGACAGACTTGTGATGTGCATTCGATCTCAGCTGGCCTTGATTATCCAGGTGTTGGTCCTGAACACAGCTTCTGGAAAGACGCAGGCCGAGTGCAATATACGTATTGTCAGGATGCAGATGCAATGGAAGCTTTTGATGTGCTGACACGCTGTGAAGGTATCCTGCCAGCTCTGGAGAGTTCACACGCGATTGCCAAAGGTATGCAGGCGGCTCGTGAACTTGGTGCCGGTAAACGGGTTGTTGTCTGTCTCTCGGGTCGTGGCGACAAAGATAGTAATGAAATCGCGAGACTGAAAGAGACCGGATTCTAAACCGATGTCAGCAATTGATAAAACATTTGAGCGATTACGCAGTGAGAACAAGAAGGCGTTTGTTCCGTTTGTGACTGCCGGCGACCCGAGTTTGGAGTTTACCGGTAAAGTCATCGCGGAATTGGCGCATCGCGGTTCGAGTATTTGCGAAATCGGTATTCCATACAGTGATCCCATTGCCGATGGACCAGTGATCCAGGCATCCTATACCAGAGCACTAAATCGGCAGATTAAAGTTTCAAGTATCCTGAGTCACATCAGCGATTGGACAAAACAGGTTGAGACGCCGATTGTGATGATGGTTAGCTATGCAATCATTCACCGCATTGGTTTGGAGGAATATGTTGCTCGGGCGAAGGACGCAGGTGTGGCTGGTGCAATTGTGCCCGACCTGCCGGTAGAAGAAGCAGATCAGTTTTCGCAGATTTGTAATCGAGAAGATTTCTCACTCATCCAGCTCGTCACGCCAACCACACCACAAGATCGAGCTGTTCGAATCGCTGAAACTTCAAGTGGGTTTCTTTATTACGTTTCAGTGACAGGTATTACCGGCGAACGTACAGAGTTACCGGCTGAACTAACAGATCAGGTAAGCTGGTTGCGAGAACGAGCCGACATTCCAATTTGTATCGGTTTTGGCATAAGTCGTCCTGAGCATGCAAAACTACTGAGTCCTGTGGCTGATGGCTTGATTGTTGGCAGTGCAATCGTACGAAAAATGGCGGAAGTGTCAGACTTGAATGAAGAATCGACGCTTGATGAGATCGGTTCACTTGTTGATGACTTGATTGCCGCGATGCATTAGTCACAATTAGTTGCGAGGGGAGATTCTATTTCCTTTGCAAAGTAATTCAGTCACCTCACTACGTCCTTGTTATTCTTGAGATCTTGTTTGACGGATTTATGAAAATGAAAAAACGAATGTTTGTCGCTGCTTGTATCGTGATGGTTGCCACCCTCTCCGTGTTTGCTGCTGGTCCTGGTGAAGATGTGAAAGCGCCGGAAGAGTTCAAGGTGAAGTTTGAAACATCTGCAGGTGACTTTATCGTTGAAGTGCATCGGGAAGATGCTCCAAATGGCGTTGACCGTTTTTATGATGCGGTGAAGCAGGGATTTTATAACGAATGCCGGTTCTTTCGCGTTGTGCCGGATTTCGTAGTTCAGTTTGGAATCAATGGTGATCCAAAGGAACAAAAACTATGGCGGGACGCCACGATCGAAGATGACAAGGTAAAACTAGGAAATGAAAGGGGAGTGTTGTGCTTCGCTTCAACCATGAAACCTAATTCAAGAACGACTCAGTTGTTCATCAATTTGAAAGACAACGATAACCTTGATTCGCTTGGTTTTGCTGGCTTCGGCAAAGTCGTTAAGGGTATGGAAGCTGTCGATAAGATCACCAGTAAATATGGCCAGCGTCCAAACCAGGGCCTTATCCAGCAACACGGAAACGCTTATCTGAAAAGCGACTTTCCGGATATGGACTACATCAAGAAAACGACGATTCTCAAGGACTAGCGGACGAGTCCCGGGATTCCTCCTATGGGATCGGCGCTGTAGAGCCGTGCGGTTGCCGTAGCATCGGACGGCAAGTAGTTCCCAACCACACCATATTCCAAGGAGCCTTTAGGCGACGCGGGAATTGGATGCGGGCAATCATTTGCAGAGCTACGGCCCGCAGGGGATGTTTATTCGCTCGATCGCGTGCCGCTTAGTACCCCTGACACTTCTTGCAGAAAAACGTACTACGCTGAGTCTGTACTATGCGGACGATCGACGCTTTGTTACAGCCAGGGCAGGGCAGTCCCTCTCGGTCATACACCTGATGCTGGTTTTGGTAGCCTCCCGGATCGTTTAACGCGTTGCGGTAGGTACCATCACTTAGTGTTGAACCTTCATGTTTAATCGCATCGGTCAGGATGTCCTGCATTGCCGTGTAGACGAGTAACCACTGTTGCTGCGACATGGCACTGCATCGCTTTTTTGGGTGTACTCGTGCACGAAAGAGAATCTCGGATGCATAGAGATTTCCAACACCGGCCAGAGCTACTTGATCAAGCAGCGCTACTTTAATGGGTCTGCGGCTGCCCTTGAAGATCCCGGCAAGGATTTCCGGTGTAACTGCCAGGGCATCAGGCCCAAGTCTTCCAGGTCCGAGATGTTCTTCCAGTTCGTCGGGCGTAAAGACATGAACACTGCCAAGACCTCTGCGATCCCAGTATTGTAGTGTCGGTGTTTTGGCATGGCTCAATTGTAGTTGGAAACGCAGATGTTCCATCGTTGGTGGATCTGACAGTAAAACGAGCCCCGTCATCCGCGGTTCAAAGACAATCGTGTTTTCATTCTCAAGATGTACCAGAACACGCTTTCCGCGGCGTCCGGTGCCGGTAATCTGTTGACCTTCGATACGTCGTTTAGCCGTACGATCGTTGGGCCAAACGGTAATTGGCTTTCGTGTGCAGCGAGTGCGTCCCGCTTTGATGATTCTGGCACCGACGACAGGTTTGATCCCGCGACGCATGGTTTCGACTTCAGGCAATTCAGGCATGCGGTCGTTTTCAGTTTTAAAGGAATTGAACTACAGCTGCTCAAGTAAA
>CEQQ01031176.1_pt1 | contig 24253 bp, 18 predicted proteins | sample 531041 | NCBI WGS metagenome assembly CEQQ01 (sample SAMEA2621222, study PRJEB7988) | marine metagenome | biome: marine biome (ENVO:00000447); feature: deep chlorophyll maximum layer (ENVO:xxxxxxxx); material: "saline water (ENVO:00002010), including plankton (ENVO:xxxxxxxx)" | depth 150 m | reverse complement strand
TTCCGGATTGGATGAATAGTCTCCACCGGCCAAAATGACTCCTCTGCTCGCTAACCAGCGACATTTCTCACCTCGCAAAACACCGCTCACGCCAACAACACGATCTTGTTCAATAATCAGCTCTGTGTCAGCAACTCCAGAATGAATCACGCCACCGTGTTTGCGAAGTTCTAGTTGAAACGTTGCAACATACGCTTTAGCCCCGGGGATCACGTTGTGCATTCTTGGTTTCTGATTGGGTGGCTCCGGGCTAGGGCCAACAAATCGCAATCCCATAGACTCCAGCCACTGATGTGTCCTGGCCGTATGGCCAAGAAAAAATGTCCGCATGGATTTATTGTTTCGAGCTTCAATTTCTGGAGGCGCAAACTGAGTCAGGTCATCTTCATGATCTGCAGGAGAGTCTGTAACCCCAGCCACCTTCTGGTGACGTGTGCCAGACGATGTGTATGACCCCACGGCAATGCCAGTCGTACCGCCGAGTTCCTGGCAACGTTCCAAGACGACGACCTTCAATCCAAGCTGTGCTGCTCTTGTGGCAGCCGCCAACCCACTGCCTCCACCACCCACGACCACTACTTCAAAATCACTGGTCACTGACGAATCCCCGGATCTTAGGCGTTAGAAACCAGTTGAGTGAATCGACCACGATTCTCACGACGATAACGGTCACAAACCGTTACCAAGGTATGTGGGCTGTCATATCCAAGCAGAAAAGCGAGTTGCTCAAGTTGATCAATAGATTCCGGAATATCGTGGCGGTCTAATGTGTCCATTAACCGCAACCCGGATTCGATACTGCGCAAGAAGTCGTATGACTTCTCCAGCAATTGACCATCATCACCGCTCAGCAACCCAGCTTGCGTTAACACACGAATTGCATCAAGCGTGCCGGAGACGAGAACCTCCGGATGTTCGAGTCCATAGCACAATTGCAGGGACTGCACGATGAACTCCACGTCCATCGTGCCACCGGCACCACGTTTAAGGTTTCGAGATGATGCACCTTTTTCAAGCTCGATTCTGGATAAGTGGATTTCTTTTGCTATTTGGTTCTTTGCAGGGCAATGCAGTAGTGCCTCTCGCACAATTGCCTCAACGCGCGACCGGCTTTCACTTTGACCATAGATTACACGTGCCTTGCACATGCCCTGATATTGCCAGTATGGAACTTCACCGCTGTTAAGATACTCTTCATAGTCTGCAAGGGAGATTGCCAACGGTGCATGCTGATGACTTGCCCGGAGGCTGCCATCCATTTCATACAGACGGCCATGAATGCCAATCCCTGTAGTTAGCTGGATTATCCGGCGGCTGAGTTCGTTAAAGAAGTGAGAGTTGGAAGTCTTATTACTTCCATTCGTCTCACCTTCATGATCGTACAGGAATACAACGTCGCAATCACTATGGTAGTTCGGTTCCCGACCACCGAGTTTCCCGAGAGCAATCATCAGCAGCGATGCCGGCTCACCTGTCCGATCACCTTCCGTAATGGTCGGCGTACCATATTTCTCTACCAGCCGTGCATGTTGATACTCAGCGATTTCTTTCAAGCAAACTTCAGCAATATCCGACAGCGCCCTGTGTGTATCCTGCAGGGTCTCTTTGCCAAGGATGTCGCGAACGCCCACGCTTAGATGCTGTGATTGTTTAAACACATGCAGCATCGCTTCGACATCGTCGGTTCCACGCAACAGATCGCTAACCATATCCTGCAAGGATTCCGCGGTTGGCAATTTATCGAGCATTAATGAATCCATCAGCTCATCGATCATGCCGGGATAGGAGGTAAGAACACCTGAGAGATATGGGCTGGTTGCACACAATCTGACATAGAGTGATAGGGTTGCTGGATTCAGCTGAAACAATTCCCATAGCGTGGCTTTGCCACCAATGGAGTCACTTACACGTGCGAGTGTATCAAGTGTTTGATCCGGGCTTGGTGTCTTGGCAATCGCATCCAGAAGTTGCGGTGCGATGATGGACAGAAAGTGCCTGCACTTTCGTGTGGATAGAAACGGAATCTTTTCATTCGCCAAATCAACGAGTCGATGGTAGGCGTCGAGCGGTCGCTGGAAATTGTGCTTACTCAGCACCTCCGCAATCATCTCTTCGCTTGGATCCGGATCGAGAACGAGATCCGATTCGGGTTCCGACTCCAAATCATCTTCAAATGCATCAGCCAACAGACGATCGACAATTGAGCCGTTCACCTGCATCGCGTGGCTGATGTCGTTTTGGAAACGATCAATCGCATTTCCCTCCGGCGCATCTTCGTAGCCAAGGCTCCTGCTAATGTCTTCTAACAGGCTCCGGTCCTGAGGTAGATGTTGCTGGCTGGCATCGATCATCAACTGCATTCGCTGAATGACGCTTGTTATCAGGCAATAGGAGTCGAGAAGTACCGATCGTTCCTCGCTGGATAACAACTCCGTCTCGCTTAGTTGTTCGATGGCCTCTACCGTTGTCGCCACGCGCAATTCCGGCAGATTTCCACCGTTGATCAACTGTAGAAACTGAATTGCGAATTCAGTCTCTTCCTGACCGCCCCCATCCTCTACTAGGTTTAACTCGCTGGTTCCCTCAGCAAGGTCCCGATCGATGCGCCGTTTTAGAGCCTTGATGCCGGTGATATCCGCGCGACTCAGGAAGCGACGATATATCCACCGTTCCAGCTTGCGTGCAAACTCTTTACCTAGCTCCAGATCTCCGGCGACCGGTCGCATCGTAATGAGCTCTTGTCGTTGATAGGTTCTTCCGGAGTTTTCATAGTGGCGCACCGCATCTTTAATCTGTACAACCAGAGGCCCTTCGGAGCGGCCTACCAGAACCACATGTTCTATTTCCAAGATAGGCATTTGATCCGAATCACCAGAGAGTAGCTTTGTGACCCTCGTCGCAACGCGTTGGAAAAACTCCTTGTTTTCCTGTCGCTGCTCACCTGTGGTGAAACCGTCCTGATCGTAAACGAACATCAACTTAACCCGACCGGAGAAGTCGAGTTGCTGAGCACCTAATTTACCGACACTCATTACAACTAATCGTGCTGGTTGTCCGTCACGTCCTAAGGGAACACCACGTCTTACTGTTTCCCGTGCCATGGCAATATTTAGCGTTGCCTGGATCAACGCATCAGCTAGATATGCGTTTTGACGTCCTACAACCGTTGCGTGCTGGTGGCGGACGAGCTGACCAAAAGCGATTCGTAGTTGTTCCCGTTTATAGAATCCATCGAGAATTGGTCGGGCTTCCACACCACTAATTCCGTCAAATAACTCGCTGATCAGTTCCTGCACAAGAATATCTCTGGCGACCGGTTGCCCGTCAGTCATGCGCAACAGGTCGTAGCTTTCAGGGTGCTGAACCAGCAAGCCAGCAAGCGTATCGCTGTAGGAGAGTATTTTCAGTAAGGTCGGTAGCGAGTCCGGATCACGTTCAAAAAGGGAACCGATCGAAAGTGGATTGCGTGCAACAATTGTAAACTGGCTTAGTCGGCTTAATGCCAGATCTGGTTTTCCGAGCATGGGTAAATGCTGTTCAAGCTGAGAAGCAACGGACAACATCAAATCCGTAGTTAGGCCAGCTTCGGCCATTGCCAGTAGAGCATCGTGAGCAGCGGCAGCGCGGCGCACACCCAATCCTGCCAGCCACTTACTGCCGGCAGCACGGTCGTCGAGCAATCGCACCACATCATTGATTTCCATATCGCCATTGTGCGAAAGAAGCGCCGAGAATGGAACCTATGAAGGTGCCGTGCGTGCGCACCGGTACTTCCTATTGGGTTTGAGGATGCTCACTGAAGGTCAATGACATGTTGCCATTTAGTCCAGGAATCCAACCAGTTCCTGGCTGCGGCTTGGTTGCTGTAGTTTTCGCACGGCTTTCGCTTCAATCTGCCGAATCCGTTCACGAGTCACTTTGAAGATATGACCAACTTCTTCGAGCGTATAGCTATAGCCGTCACCTAGTCCATATCGCAACTTAATGATTTCACGTTCACGATAGCTGAGAGTCTTGAGCACTCGGTTGATCCGATCCCGCAGCATTTCCTGCGAAGCACCAGATGCTGGGTTTTCAGCATCACCATCGGGAAGTAAATCACCGAACTGACTGTCTTCGCTGTTTCCAACAGGACGATCAAGGCTGATCGGGTAGCGACTCATGGCTAAAACACGACGTGCTTCTTCAACAGTGGTCTGAGCACGGCGTGCGGTTTCTTCAAGTGTTGGCTCGCGACCGAGTTCTTGCAGTAGCTGGCGTGATACGTTTCGTACTCGGGACATGGTTTCCACCATATGCACAGGAATACGAATCGTTCGACTTTGATCAGCAACGGCACGTGTAATGGCCTGACGAATCCACCATGTTGCGTAAGTACAGAACTTGAAACCCCGGCGGTATTCGAACTTATCCACGGCACGCATCAAACCGGCATTTCCTTCCTGGATTAGATCCAGAAAGCTCAATCCACGATTTCGATATTTCTTAGCGATCGAAACAACCAGTCGAAGGTTACCTTCTGACAGTTCCCGTTTCGCCTGTTGGTATTCCGTATAAACTTTTTTGAGCTTCATAACACGGTTACGCAAGCTCGTCGGCGTTTCCTGAGTTGCAATAAGGATATTGCGATACTCTGCCAGCAGCACATCGCGTTCTTCATAACTACGACGTTGCCGTGCATCAGCAATCAAGCCTGTCAGCTCATCGATACGAGCCTGAAACCCTTCAAGCGTATGGATCATGGGTTCAATGCGTTGTGTACGCAGACCCAACTCTTCAACCAAACGAACACTACGACGCCGTCTACGTGCTAAAGCGGTCCATGCGGCCAATCGCTTTTGCTTTGGTTCCGACTTGCTCAAAGAAATTCGATAATCACGCTGGTTGAGTCTCAGCATGGTTGCCAGAGCATCGAGATTGTGCGGCAAGCGCCCGAGGATTTGCTCTTTCTCAAGGCGATCGGTTACCGATACCTGAACAGTACGGTCAAACGGCAGTTCACCAAGATGGACTCGCTTGAGAATCTTAAATGCAGTTTGAATGACGTAGTCGCACTCAAGTAACATTGCCCGGAATTTACGTCGGGTGTCTTCTATTTTCTTTGCAAGGTAGATTTCTTCAACGCGGGTCAGTAACGGAATCTCACCCATTTGAGTCAGGTACATGCGAACCGGGTCATCCGACCATGAATCGTTTTCGTCTGTCGCAATCTTCAGTTCTTCTTCTGAGTCATCTTTCGACTTCTCTTCTGTTTCTTCAGTCGACGAACCAGTTGAACTGCTTTCCTGACTGCTGCTTGCGCTATTATTGTTAGAGATATCTAGTTTCTGGAATCCTGCTTGAGGTTCTTCATCTTCGAACTCGTTGATGAGCGATTCGTATAGAGCCATTAACCTGCACTTCGAGTATAAGTGTTTGTCTTTGTGTCCTCACGGGAATCTCCCGTGCCCTCATGTTTTCACCGTATCAACGGTGAACCCGACCGTGATCATCGGGCGTTGGCTGTTGCGTGTTTAAGTCTTTTGGGTGTTGCCTGTCCGTTGCCTCACAACTCTCCAAAAGCTCGCACAACAACTGAGCCACGTTTGTATGCTGTTGCCGTTCCCCAGTCACTCGAATTAACGGTGACACGTTCGTTGGCAAGAATCTGCAATTAGCTCATATTCGCTAACCACATTCAACCCGCCTGAGTCCCTAATCAAGCGGCCTGTCCCCCCGCAAACTTTCGTTTGTGGACTTACCAATAAGCTTCAGCTTACTTGCTTACTCCGCATTCCTTCCATGATGCCGACGAGTCCGAACCTGGCATTTCCAGTTTTGATTTGCCCAGGCTCAATGTCAACTCGCCAATTCAGTGACCGTCCTTATTTGGTCCCTACTTAGGCAGATGCGTTTTGAGCATTAACTTGTCGATAATTAATCAAAGAAAGACGATAAAGGATTCGATTTCTTTGAGAATAATTCCGAAATACCTTCCGCTTCTGATTCACAATTGAATCGTCTAGCGGATGCGAGGGTAGTAAGCCGTCCGCCAATTTGGCGTTCAGGGCGGCCAGTTACCCTCAGGTCTGTTTAATTTTAGCTACACCGAAAACAGGGTCTAGTATCAAAATAAAACAAACACTAATAATCACAAACTCAGGTCCAGGCAGTACAGGATTTGATCGCCTGCTCCGCCCGCCCAAGCCCATCGAATTGAGCGTGTCAGATATAGTGACACCGGTGACATTATTAACATCATCAGACACGACACTTTGCATGACCACTCGTTGGCGCAATAATAGCTAGCGTTACCGAACTCAAAAAAATAATTCAACACTTGGATTCGAGCCACCCACTGGTTCTTACCCAAAGACAAGAAGAAGGCTCACATGCAGAAAGTAGATCTAAGCGGCAAAGTGGCGGTTGTAACCGGAGCTAGCCTTGGAATCGGCAGAAGCACTGCGTTGGCGATGGGTCGCAGCGGTGCCAAGGTCGTTGTTAACTATCGTTCAAGTGAATCTGCCGCCGATGAAGTTGTTCGCGAGATTGAACAATCCGGTTCAGAGGCAATCAAAGTGCAGTGTGATGTTTCTGATCAGTCCAGTGTTGAGGGCTTGATCGCGGCTGCAGTTGAACGATTCGGAAAGCTTGACATCGCTGTTAGTAATGCTGCATACAGTGATCGCGAACGATACTTTGAGGCGGACATGGAGGGCTTTCGGCGGACAGTCGACGTCACCATGTGGGGTGCTTTCTATCTCATGCGTGCAGCAACACAACAGATGATCGAACAAGGCGATGGCGGCATCATCACCCTTGTAAGCTCACCCCACGCATTCATTCCGGCGCCCAGAGCCATGGCTTACAACATGTCAAAAGCGGCACTGGAACACATGGCAAGAACCGCTGCTATCGAAGTTGCCGAATACAAGGTGCGGATCAACATGATTCAGCCCGGATGGATTGACACACCGGGTGAAAGAAAATTTGCCAGCGAGGAAACGCTTCAGCAAGCCGGAGCAAAGATCCCGATGGGTCGACTGGGCAATTCCGATGAAATCGCAGATGCTATCCTTTTCCTAAGCGATCCGGAGCATGAATACATGACCGGCGCCACTCTGCTCGTCGATGGTGGAATCAGCCTGCCATGGTGGGCAAATCGTGGAAGTGCAGCACCTGCGTAGTTAGCCATTTACATCACCAAGTAACTAAACTACATATCACGTAGAAACCGAATAAATTACTAAACGAACACTTCCGAGAATGCGATGTCTGAGTACCTGCTCAAATGCGATTGCGGTTCTGAACTGATTATCACGACACGTGATGCCGGCCAGAATCTAACCTGCGATGACTGTCAAAAAACGGTTGTAGTGCCAACACTCCGCGAAATCAAAAATCTGAAACCCAATGAAGATTCCAGCAGAACGGTTGACCAAACACGGACGCAAAAAAACGCTGAGTGGTCAGCCAAGACAGGCTACTTATTTGGCGTCCTGACCATTGTCGCTCTGGCCGCCTTCGTCACCGGTGGCATTCAGTCCTATCGTGCGTACCAGTACAGCCTAACCGAAGACTTTTCCCCACAAATGCTGGAAGAAGGCGACAGCCTTATCGCAGGAATGGGACCGTTACAACTTTATGAAGCCTGGAATACTGTTAAAGAGCTCAAGCTATTAGCCCCTGAAACTTCTGAATATCAGCGAGCTCAGGTGAATTTTAAAAAGTCCATGAATGCCGCAATCATCTGCTACATCATCGGTAGTCTCTGCATCATTGGATTAGCAGTCATCATGATGATGCGAAAACCAAAACCGCAAGTAGAATGACTCATCCACTTTGTTCTACCGAAGTTGACGACTTCACAATGGCCTATGTAGACACCGGCGGAGACAAGCCGGTATTGCTGCTTGTACATGGTTTTCCACTCGATCATTCCATGTGGAAGCAGCAACTAGGTGGACTCGTTGATGACTGCCGAATCATCGTGCCTGACCTGCGTGGCTTTGGGGTATCTACTAGGGGTGCCAAACCACTTTCCATGCGAACGCATGCTGACGATCTTGCAGCACTTCTCGATACACTGGCCGTCAGCACACCCGTCACGTTCTGCGGGCTATCGATGGGCGGGTACATTGGTTGGCAGTTCCTCGCGCATCACTATGCACGTGTACGCAACATAATACTGTGTGATACTCGTGCCGCTAATGACGATGAAGTTACTGCTCGGGCACGTCAACTGATGGCAAATAAAGTGCTAACAGACGGCAGCCAACTCGCAGCGGATGGTATGATTCCCAAGCTATTTGCCGATGCCACATACACTGAACAGCCTGACGTCGTGGAGTCCACGCGGGAAGTCATCCTAAATACACAACCGTCGGTCATTGGTGAAACTCAGATTGAACTCTCCCAGCGAATCGATGCACGCAGCCTGCTCACTGACTTTGATCTGCCGGCACTGCTCATCTGTGGTGAGCAGGATCAGATTTCCAGAGCAAGCGAAATGAAGGATATCGCCACATCTCTTCCCAAAGGTGAATTCCAGGAAGTACCCGGAGCAGGTCATATGGCACCACTTGAAGATCCGGATACCGTGAATGAGATGATCCGGGAATTCGTTCAGTCAAGCTGAAACAGCGATTGGCTCTTCACAATCGCATGGTCATCCGGAAACGTATGAAATGTCTGAACTAGCAGACTGGATTGCCGAGTCTCTACGTTGACGTAGCTCAACGAATCCATACCGCATCTTCCGGGGCTGTCAAAGTGCTGTAACATCCCCCGCATTTCACCGTCGAGGCTAAGTTCCTGCTGAAAACTCCAGAAGACTTCTGCCGGTACGCGTTCAAGTTCAAAGGTCGTGCTGTAATTCAAATGGTGCGATGAATGCACTTCGGATCGCTCAGAACCAAGTTGATGGGCGAGCAAACGACGGCGGCGGGGTAGCGGCTGTCGTTCACTGCACGCAACCTCCGTGAGCGTCAAACCTTTATGGTTGAAGGTCACGAGATGCCCTGCCGTTGTAATATCGATTCGAGCAAGATACTCGCCCCGCTGGATCGAGCGGGAGTCGACAATTTCAAACAGCTCGGGATGTAATGAGCGGCTGAATAACTGAAATCCCAACTCTGCAACTTTAGGCCGAACTACTAGCACCGCAATGATTCCCGTACTTGTTGAAGATTAGAAGCATGCTTCGATCCACCAGAACCAGCATGAATCCCGTCGCATCGAAGTCGCCCATTATAGGAGTTTCAACGCGATGTTTCAAAGAGCGTTTTTTGAACCACCGATCGCTTGGTATTCAAGAACTACGAACGGATCACTTCGCCTCTTTTTCCTTAAGAGCCGTCTCAAACATTTTCAACTGACGACGCATTTGTTGAGAATCCGGGTCCAGTTCCACAGCTTGTTTCTGGTATTTGATTGCATTCTCAAGATCATCCGCCGCGTAATAACATCTGCCGAGTGTGTCCAAGTAGCCGGGTGCATCCTTGCGCAGATCCAATGAACGATGGCTCAGTTTCACCGCTAGCTTGAAGTCCCCAAACGTATTACCCACGAGCCAGGCATATTGATTACAAACCCGTGCCAGTGCGTAACCCACGGTATCTTTACGACTGACTCCCTCAACCGTTCTATACTCCTGCTCCAATTGCTGAATCTCATCAAACTGGTCGGTCACCGTGTTCTCGATTGCATCGCGTGTTCTGGCTTTCCACGCCTCATCGGCCTTCTTAAAACGATACATTCCTATCAGCAAATCGCCATCAGTCGGATCGGCAGCAAACCCCTTATTCAGATGTTCCCTTTGCTTTTCATAATCCTCTTTGTCTTCACAATCGCGTGCGTGAAAATACTCTGCCCGGGAAACCAGGGACTGGGCTGTGCGTTTAAACGTGTCCTTTAAATACCCGTTGATTGTTCGATAGGTCGGATCCTCTTTATCATTGGCTGCCAGCGCCAGCGGCATCAGGGTCTCAGCCGCATCGCCATGCTTGAGCAAGTCGTGCTGAAGTTCGGAGAGGTTAAACACGGCCCATAGATGATAGCCGCTGGTCATGCCGGTACTGGTGATGACGTGCTGGAATTCCCGAATCGACCACTCATACAGCATGCGTTGCTTTAACCAGATTGCGGTTTCCATATGCATCTGCACATCATCTAACTGCAACTCTAATGCCTGGTCCGCTGTTTGATTAGCTTCATCCATCATGTCCCGTCGCACAAAGGACTCAGCTAGGCGGTAAACAAGGTCCGGGTATTTTTGAAACTCACCGGGGAAACGAATGGCCAACTGCTCAATTCCTTCCCACAGCTCGCGGTCGCTCATCCACTCGACCATATCCAACAGTGTCTGACGTGTACCGTCGAGCAAGTTAATCATTCGAGCCAGTACCACGCTGGCATCGTCCGCCTGGCCATGTTCGGTAATCAATTCATGTTGCCAGCGAAGCATCCGCTGAAGAATCTCCCGGCTGGAATCTCTCGGAAATGTTGCGAGGGTTTGCTCTTCTCGTTCACTCAGTGAGTCCCACGCTTCAAGTGAATTCGCCGGGTCGGCCAATGTCTGTGCAAACGCCTCCATCCAGCGCGATCCAACTCTGGCACTTGGCCCGCAAATGCTGATCAGGGTTTCGGCCAGCTGTTCGCGATCTTCGGCCTCCTCCGGTTCGTTGTACTGAATGATTCCCAGTGCCGCGATCTTAGAGAGTTTGGTGTCCGATTCGTAACGAACCATCCGCGTCAGCGGAATGATGCCTTCACTGTTCTTGAGCTTCGTCAATTGCTCGATGCGAATCCGTCGTTCCGAAACGTGCTGCTCGCCGTAATCCTTAAGAATCTTCGCCACGCTCGTTGGATCCTTGGGCTCAATCCAGCGGACTTTCATGCTTCGTACAAGATAAGTTGCTCGCTTGGCGATCTCGATGTCATCGTTGTAACGTGCAGCATGCAGCGCATCGAATGCAACCAGTCCCAATTCCTTGAGTTTCTGCTGAGCGAGTTCACGCCGGTCAAAATCATCATCGCCAAGTTGTGCAATCAACATGAGCAATTCCTGCTCTGCAACAACTGAGGGCTCCGGTGTCACCTGTTGCGCAACGGCAGTATTTGCACTAGCTGCAAACAAAATCGCGATGAAATAATACCTGGCAATTTGCATTCTTAACGCCCAGTTACACCTAAAAAGTGTGAGTGGTTGTGAACACCCGAATTATAACGACTTGTTGTCAGATGTCATAAGTCAGCAGCAGATGCCATCTGTCATGACACCCCGAGGCCCTAGGGTGTGATCACGACACTCAGCGTGCCACGATTATCATGCAACTCAGCCGGATGATCATTCACACGCAAGTAGAGCACACCGGCACCTTCCGTATGTACTTCATTACTGCTGCCAACGCTGACCATATTTACTAAACCGGTGAGCCCGTCCTCCGTTGGGTTGTCCACAGCAGCGATGAGTTCACCGAGCGGCCGCTTGTTATGGTACCGCAAGGTCACACCATCAGCCGTACAGGGCCATTCAAGCTCTTCGCCATCACGAACTTCTCTGGCAATGACAAAATCACCTGTGGCGGTGATTGTGACTTTTTGGCCCGTTGCCAATTGCAGGCCGGTCGATTGCCAGCCGCGATCAACTGACAAGTCGATGGTCACGGAGTCCCCGTCCGGATCGAGTGAACTGGTTGGTTTGGACACAATGGACTCTCTCTTTAGATCGAATCCATAGTCCATGTTGAGCACAAACCATTGCCACTGCTGCCTTGCCAGATGCCAGTCATCACCAAGGGCCTGTATCAAACCAAGTGAGAAGACTTCATTCGATTCGCTTACATGTGAAATGCGGTCACGAAATGCCTTGCTGAAGCGAGGATCGTTCTCAAGCATTGCCGTGGCAGCCCAACACCAGCCGTACGGTCGTACATCCAGATGTGCATTGCTACCATAACGCATCACATCTTCCAACATACGGCCCTGATTCTGAGCGACATCGTCCTTTACAATTTTCACCCGACCCCAATAAGGGACATCATCGCGGGAACCAGGGACGATGTTGAGAGTAAGTTTTTCATCGACCCAGCGGTGAGTTCCCAGCAATTCCGCCAACCCTTCCATATACCAGGGTGGTCCACCGCCATCGAGAAATGTAAGCATGAAGTTGTGCGTACCTTCGTGAAGCAGTAAATGCCGCCGATAGTATTCACTTGGTTGCTCGAACAGGAACACAGTATTTCCGTAACTGTATCCGTGTTTGAATTCCGGTAGAAGTTTTGGAATTAGACCCGCCTTATCGAACCTGGCACGATCTTTGATTACACAAGCTCTAATCTTCCAATCCTTTACCTCTTCGGAATCCACCTCGAAGTATTCGCACCACTGCGGAATAGCCAGATCCAATACCTTTGGTAAGTCGCTCAGATCGATGGACTCGGGCAGATCAGTAAACAGTTGCACATGGTCGGAATCCAACACTCGTATTCCGTTTGCTTTTACGCGTTCGAGATCCACTGGATTCTCTTCCGCCTGTTGTCTGGGGCCTGCAATTTGAACAGGCAATGCTCCTTCCCCATCATCCCTCGGGTCTGCTTCCTGATCAGGATTGACTTGAGGTTTCGGTGGGTCAGATTGCCCGACCTGGCGATCGCTTTCCAGCTGGGTGATGGAATCGTCACGCGATTCACTAGAGCTTGATGTTGCAGGCTGGTCGTTACCGATAGCGTTTAGTAGCTTCTCAGCCGCAGCTGCAGCGTCTGTTTTAGAGACACTACCGTTTGGCTTGCTCGTTGATTCACCGCCACAACCGATCGACAGTAATAAGAGTAAACAGAGAATTACAAATCGGTTCATCAGGAAAGGAAGCTCCGTGGCTAGATTCCACGACGATACTTTTTCTTGGGTCGTTTCATTAGTGAATCTGGTGGTTCCGGAGGCGGAGCCTGATCTTCGGTCGGCTCATAGCCTTCAATTTTATCCCGGGTTAATTCCCTGTTGATACGATGTTCTATCGCCGAAAGGAACTTTCGCTCTTCGCGACTAACAAAAGTATACGCAACACCTTCGGCGCCCATGCGACCGGTACGACCAATTCGGTGTACATAGTCATCACAGTCCTGCGGCGTATCGTAATTAATTATGTGCGAGATACTGGACACATCGATTCCACGGCCAATCACATCGGTTGCCACCAGGAAACGGAGCCGTTCGGCACGAAAATTCTGCATTACCTTATTACGGGCACCTTGGGACATGTCACCATGAATTGCGCCCGCATCGTCAAATACACGGCACAGCTTCCGGTTTACCTGATCGGTACGTCGCTTCGTCCTGCAAAATACGATTGCCTGCGTCGGATCTTCTCGTTCGATCAATTTCAGCAAGAGATCAAACTTGTGCTCTTCGGCAATCGTGAAGTGAAATTGATCAATCGTATCGCCTGAAACGTGTTGGGAAGAAAAGTTAAGCAGGGTTGGCTCGTACATGTACTGCTCTGCCAATGCCTGAATCGGCGGTGGCATCGTGGCACTTAGTAGCAGTGTCTGGCGATCACTTCGTTTACAACGCCGCAGAATCTTTTCAATATCCGGGCGAAATCCGATATCAAGCATTCGGTCAGCTTCGTCCAATATCGTGCACCAAATCTGGCGAAGGTCGAGTGTGCCACGCTGGATGTGGTCAATAACGCGGCCGGGTGTACCAATAACAACTTGTACACCGCGCTTGAGCTTATCAATCTGGTCCTTGATCGATACCCCTCCGTAGATGGCCTCGATGGTGATTCCCTGTCCGTGTGCCAGCTTTCGAAACTCGTCACGAACCTGTATTGACAATTCGCGTGTCGGCACAAGCACGATAGCTTGTGGCTCGTGAATTTCCTCAGGATCAGCAAGTTGCTCAAGAACTGGAATGGCAAACGCCGCCGTTTTACCTGTACCGGTACGTGCCTGCCCAATAACATCCAAACCTTCCAGTGCTTTTGGGATAACACCAGACTGTACGGGGGATGGTTCTTCGTATCCAGCTCGTTCAAGAGCTTTCATCATCACATCGGAAAGCTCCATTAACTCAAATCGTTCTTGAAAACTCTCGCTGGCCGTCGGATCACTACTCATATCTGTCGATTCAAACTACTTAATGGTCTTTTATTTTTGCTTCTTTCTATAGATTGCAATGTACACCAAACATTAAAAGTCATATAGGCGAATAGTCTGCGCCCTGATGCCATGAGACCTGACTTATGTAGGCTTGCACATTTCGCATTTGCTTTCCACAATGCACCCAACGACAGGCAATTGGCACGGCCAGAGCAATCTCAAGAACCTCAGAAAGTATTTGAAATGAGTCAGTTACAGGCACAGGATCCGGAACTATTCGCATCAATTGCCGCAGAGCAGGAGCGACAGCGTGATGGGCTGGAATTAATCGCTAGCGAAAACTATACCAGTCGCGCGGTAATGGAAGCTCAGGGAAGTGTCCTTACCAACAAATACGCTGAGGGTTATCCGGGGCGGCGATACTACGGCGGTTGTGTCCATGTCGACACAGCAGAGTCTCTGGCAATTGAGCGGGCCAAAGATCTGTTCGGCGCTGAATGCGTCAACGTCCAGCCGCATTCAGGATCACAGGCAAATATGTCCGTTTACCTGAGTGTTTTAAAGCCCGGCGACAAAGTATTGGGTATGGACCTGGCTCACGGCGGCCACTTAACCCATGGCATGCACTTGAATATCTCGGGCATTCTCTATGACTTTGTCGGTTACGGTGTTGACGAACAAACGCATCGCATTGACTTCGACAATCTCGCCGCGCTGGCCAAAGAACATCGACCCAAGTTGATTGTGGCAGGAGCAAGCGCCTATCCGCGGGAAATCGATCACCCTCGGTTTAAAGAAATCGCAGATGATGTGGGAGCAATGTTGTTTGTCGATATGGCTCACTATGCCGGCCTCGTAGCCGGTGGCGTACATAACAACCCAGTAGGCGTGGCAGATTTTGTGACAACCACCACCCATAAGACGCTACGTGGCCCCCGTGGGGGAATGGTTATCTGTGGTGCTGATCATGAGAAAATTGTTAACCGAAGTGTCTTCCCCGGACTGCAGGGTGGTCCGTTGATGCACGTCATTGCCGGTAAAGCAGTTTGTTTTGGTGAAGCATTGAAGGACGACTTCAAGCAATATGCAAAGGACGTCGTCGAAAATGCGAGGGGGTTAGCCGAGACGCTGACAGCCGGTGGCATGTCACTTGTAAGCGGTGGAACCGACAATCACCTAATGTTGGTGGACGTAACGTCTGTCGGCACCGGTGGCGCCACAGCGGAAGATGTACTCGATGCCTGTGGTATCACCGTAAACAAGAATATGATTCCTTACGATCAACGAAAACCTGTGGACCCGTCGGGGATTCGCGTCGGAACCCCTGCTCTCACATCCCGGGGAATGGGTACCGAAGAAATGAAACTTGTTGGAAACTGGATTGTCGAATCGCTCAAGGCTGTTGAAGACAGCGAATTACACAGCAAAATTCGTCAGGACGTCAGCGAGCTGTGCAAGCAATTCCCTGTTCCCGCAGATTTCGTGTAACATGAGAAAGTCACGGCGAGGTGATTTCTCGCTGTGAGTACATTGATGAATAACTGGTTTATATATGTCTGATACCAATCGCGTACTTATCGCCGATGATAACGCTGCAAACTGCGAATTATTGGAAGCATATCTGGCTCAACTGGATTGTGAGATCGAGTTTGCTACCGATGGTCAGGATACACTGGACAAGGTAGAGAGCTTTGGGCCCGATTTAATTCTGCTTGATGTAATGATGCCGCGACTGAGCGGATTTGAAGTCTGCAAGATTCTAAAAGATGATCCGGAAAAGCGGCGGATCATGATTCTCATGGTGACAGCTCTCAACGAAATCGGTGACATCGAACGTGCTGTTAACGCCGGAACAGATGATTTCTTATCAAAACCGGTCAATCAGGTCGAACTACTTAAGCGTGTAGAGAATATGCTTAAGCTGAAAGATGTTACTGACGAGGTGGAACGTCTGCGACAATATATTGAGCAGATGGAAAGCCCGTAGTACCCCGTAGTACTTAGCATCTAACTGTTAAACCCAAACAGCCGCTAAACCCTAACAGCTATGCCAAATCCTGAAATTCAGGCCATTCTCGGATTCCTCACTCAGCCCGGAAGCACTCCTTGGCCGATCGCTACAGAAACGTGGCTCACCCTTTGTGATGAAACTGAAATAGAGGAGCTGATGGACTCGCTATGTGCCATCTCGCCACCATTAGCGCCAGAACAACATCAGTATTGGGATTGGCTGGTCAATCAAATCCTCACTCGCCTCGCCGCTCAGCCGGCATGGGAGTGCACGTTTAGAACTGATTTATTCACAAGTCTTTATGCCCATCTAGGTGCAACAAGCAAATCACGAAATCAGTTAGTTCAATTCCTCGCAAAACGCGCTTTCCAGGAGGATCTGCAGGCTGTTGTCGAAGTCATAACAACCGACCCACCTATAGATGAATTACATGTCGGGACAGCACTCGCACCGCTCATCCAAAACTCGGATCTTGAATGGGAATTGATCTTCCCCGCACTTCTTGACGGCATCAGCAATCCGACCACCGCTGCTAGTATTCTGGACTTGGCAAACTTCGCCACCCGCAAAGAGCACCTGCCAGCTCATCCTGCCGGTGATATGGTGCCTCATCTGAACATGATGCTCTCCACAATTGTGAAACAGCTCGACGTCCTGTCTGAAACTCAGGCGAGTCCAAATGATATGCACGATGTGGCACAACAAGTCGAACAAGCCGTGGCACTGGCTGTTTCGTTATGTGATTCCTTGTCACTTATAAGCGATGAGTCAAGCACGCCAGCACTATATCAGGCAATGGGGCTGACTCATCGCCGTGTGCAAACTGAAGCGGCTGCCGCACTTGCCAGGCTCGGTGAAGCTGACGGTGAAGCTCACCTGATTGAAATGGCAAGTCAACCTGCCTCCAGACTACGTGTCATTCAATATGCCCGGGAGTTAGGGATTGAATCCAGACTAGACCCGTCATTGGTCACCGAATCTGCTGTCGCAGAAAGCCAACTCGCTCTGTTTTTATCCGAGCCAACCCAGCTTGGCTTTCCCCCGCAGGTGCTTGAAACAATTGAGTCCCGCACATGCTTCTGGCCTGGATATGACGATCCAGTCACCAATCACCTGATTCGATTCCGATACGAAATGGGTGAAATGAGTTATGAAAATATTGGAATTGCCGGGGCCATGACATTCGCCATAAGCGAGGATCTAGGTGCCCTCAGTCATGATGAAGCATATGCCTACTTTGCGGGTATACACGCTGAACATGATGACATTTACGAGCTTGCGATCGATCAACTTACAGAGCCACAACGGATTGATGCAGACCGGTGCGAGCGAAGAATTCATGATTCCGGATTTGAGGGTGTTGAACCTGTACTTCTAGGTCGCCTCTTTGAACGCACCGCACTTGTTGCTGTTGCAACAATGGACGGCAATTCCGGATTCGTCATTGCCAGCGTTGAAGAGATCCAGTGGATCAATCAGCCACCATCCCCGCGACCCATCACCGCTTATCAGGCATACGACATCTACAAAGGCACCGTATTACTAAACACCTTTAATCCGTAGTCTTTTTACGAGAATTCAATGCGTCACTTTTGCACACTTCGCTCGGCGCTGACTGTCGGATTGCTGGCAATCCTCATTTCCGGCTGTTCGCAACCACCGGGATCTGAGTTTATCGGTAAGACCTTCACGCTCAACGGCAAGACTGTTGATGCACAATCCGTTAACTGGGAAGACTACGCTGGTAAAGTTGTGCTTGTCGACTTCTGGGCAACCTGGTGCGGGCCGTGCAGAGCTGAACAACCGAAACTCAAAGAGTTATATGAAGAACTACAACATGATGGATTTCTCGTCGTCGGTGTTTGCATGGATCAGAAACTTGATCCGGTCAAACCATTCGAGGACGCGCACGAACTGCCATGGAAAAGTATCGTTGGGCCGGAAGCATGGCAAAAAGCGCTGGACTACGAAGTACAGTACATTCCGCGAATGATGCTCGTGGACCGTGATTCCCGAATCATTGCATCTGATCGAGGCGTGGAAGAAATCGCCGGTGAAGTGTATGACGCCGTACGCAGTCGCTAGCCAAACTCAACTTCGTCACTTGATTAACGTGGCCGTAATTGGCTCTGAATAATTCTTCCAGGCGGCTTCTGATCGCTCCTTGTCCGGCTCTGCGTTGTGAATGAGCAACCGATACTTTGATAGATAAGCTTTACCGGATTCAATTGAAAAAGCGTCCGTGACCATGGGTGCAAAACAAAAGTAGGGTTTGCTCGGATGTAGCCGGACCGGCTGAGGATGTCGGAAGTTTTCCGGATCACTCATGATCGTAATTCCACTATGTCCCCCGGGAACTGAACCGTGGATTTCAACCCAATTTGGCCGACTGTGATTCCCATTCTCCCGTGTCTTACCTTCACTTGTCAGAAAGTCGCTGTCACCACTTTCAAACCAACTGCGGCGGCCACGGATCGCAAAGCCACCATAATGGATTTTCATTACCTGAATGGGCTTCTCCGTCTGGTTGATATATCCAATTTCGAGGTCAACCAGAAAGTACTTATCGAGCTTGTAGGCTCGCATGTGCCACAGTTCATTGGCAATGCGTTTCACCTGACCGTTTTCTAGTTTGATGTCGTGACCTAACACAGCACCGATGTCGCCAAACACCGGACCGCTGACAGCACCCGCTGAATTCGCATGGGAGATTTGAGCGCGATTCTCCGGTGTTTGCTCCCAGAAGTTGTACTGCTGACCGTCAAAAGTCGTTTGCTGCCAAGCCATGAATAAACCGTGCTGGTGCAAATGATCTGGTGGAAAACCATCCGTCAAAACGTTCCCAGCAGGATCATGAATCGGATGAATGAATCCACTTCGTGCATAATGTGGTTGCGTTTTATCAGGACATGGAATGACTGCCGAGTTATATCGCAGCACCTCATTATCACCGACCTTTAACGTTACTCCGCGGTCATCTGTAACTGCCTTTACCGCTGGCGGTTGATCAGCGACGCCGTCTGCAAGGCGAAGCGTATACTCTCGTGAATTGTTTTTATACAGCGGTTCCTCCAACATGAAATACAGCTTCGGCTTATCAGTATTTACATCAATCTGGATAGGAATCTCCTGATTGGACTCTTTAGATGTGAGAATCATCGGATGCTTCGCCAGTTGACGCGAAGGCAATTCGACCGCTACAGGGCCATCAAGACGATCGTATTTTCCAGCTTCAATCTTCACCATCCATGCAGCAAAAGAATCGCTTTGGAAGGAACACAAAACGGCACAAGTGAGAATAAGCGTGAGCGTCTTGAAATGTGCCATGGCTAATCCTTGAATATCCTGACTGCTAAAGCTGTTTGTCTTGGCGATACCTAGGCCAAGATTTCGTGAACTACTCGTGCTGGATTCACCGAAGTCAGTCGTTCCTTCAGCCCGTTACGTTCAAAGAAAAGTTCTTCATGGTGCATGCCGAGCAGGTGAAGAATCGTTGCATGCCAGTCCGGTACCCCAACGCGATCTTCCACTGCGGCAAACCCAAGTTCATCGGTGGCACCATATGAAATACCACCTTTGATGCCGCCACCCGCCATAAACGACACCATCGCATTCTTGTTATGGTCACGCCCGGCGTTCTTTTCATTTTTGTCGGCGGGCAACTGTGCAATTGGCAAGCGACCGAACTCACCTCCCCATACAACGAGTGTGTCATCAAGTAAGCCACGTTGCTTCAAGTCGCGAATCAATGCGGCAACAGGCTGATCGGTACGATCACAACAGTTCTTTAAGCCAGCAGCGATCCCGGTGTGGTTGTCCCAAATCTGGAAATTAATAAATAGCTGCACAAACCGCACACCACGTTCGACCAGGCGGCGTGCATACAGGCACCGGCGGCCATATGAGTCAGAAGCACCATCACCGATACCGTACATATCCAGGGTCTCTTGTGACTCTTGGCTTAGATCCAAAGCATCGGATGTGGCGAGCTGCATTCGAGCTGCTAATTCATAACTGGCAATCCTTGCATCAAGCTCCAGTTGGCCCTTGCGCTTGCTGCGATGTACTTTGTCCAATCGGGAAATCAGCTGTCGTTCTAATTCGGTGATGTTATCCGGTTCATCGTATTCGCGCTGAAGATTCAGTACCGGCGCACCTGTGCTGCGAAAGCGAGTACCTTGATACACCGGCGGCAGAAATCCGGACTGCCAACTCTGAGTTTGATTTACCGGTAGCCCGGCCGGATCATCCAACACAATGTATGCGGGCAGATTCTGGTTTTCACTACCAAGGCCGTAGGTCACCCATGCACCCAACGATGGCAATCCCGGCCGCTCCTGTCCACTGTGAATCTTAAATAAGGCCGGTTCATGTGTCAGATTAGTGGTGAACATACCTTTTATAAAAGCGATCTCATCCACGACGGTTGCCAGATGAGGCATTAACTCACTGACCTGCGCTCCGGATTCTCCGTGCTGTGAAAACCCATACGGTGCTCTAAGCAAGGAACCGGCTGCAGTTGGATTCTCAACTTCACCAGCAATCTTCTCAAAGTACGACTTGCCATGCAGCCGCTCCAACTCTGATTTCGGCTCGAACAAGTCCATTTGGCTAGGACCGCCATTCATGAACAAGTGAATTACCGACTTTGCTTTCGGCTCAAAGTGCGTATCCCGCGGCTTGAAATCAAACACGCGACGAGATTCGCCATAAACGTCTTCCTTGAGCAGCGATGCGAGTGCAGCTGCCTTCAGTCCAGTCGCTGTTCTATCAAACCAATTGCGGCGAGTAATCAACTGGTCTGTATCAGAATGGTGTGTCTGTTTCGTCATTGTATTGGGCCTGCAGGCCTATAAGTCATCAGTCTACATATACAAAGCTAGCAGAGTTGAACAGCGCATGGCACAGGTTCGTGTATACCTTTGCTGTTAACTCCTCAGCACTCATATCCGGCGAATCGGTTTTCCATGCAACCCGCAATTTGTCTATCGCTTGCTGTGTAACCTCTAATTCCGATTCAACAGGTTTATAGGATGTCGCCAACGCATAGGCATAGCTAATACGCTCTGCGTCCGTGTTTCCACCTTCGCTAATAACACGCGCCGCAAACGACTCTGCCCATGACTTCACCTGTGCGTTGTTTAACAACTGCAAGGCTTGTGGTGCAACGGTCGATGTTACACGGTCGATGCAATTCGGACTCATTCGAGGACGGTCAAAATTAGCCAGGATCGTTGGGATCTCCGTGCGCCGTTTCATCACAAAGATACTTCTCCGCCAGCCGCCGTTTTGACCATTCGAGGTAACCAAACCATCTTCGCGCCGAGTTACTGTATCTGGTTTTCCAAATGGTTCATTTTTCAGTAAGCCGGATACCGACAGCAGGCTGTCTCGTAGTGATTCCGCATCCAGCCGGCGAATCGACATTCGTGCAAGATATAGATTTTCCGGATCTTTATTGAGATGCTCGTCGCGGATCAGCGATTGCTGGCGGTATGTGGCTGACAAGAGCATCAAGCGATGCATGTGTTTAATGCTCCATCCATGCTGCATAAACTCGACCGCTAGCCAGTCAAGCAGTTCCTGATGTGTTGGTCTCGCACCTGCTATTCCAAAATCATCGAGAGTTCTAACGATTCCCTGTCCAAAGTGATATCGCCAAATCCGATTAACCATCACGCGAGCAGTAAGCGGGTGATCTTCCTCTACCATCCATTTTGCGAGTGCTAAGCGCCTCCCCGTTCCTGGTGACTCTTCGAATCCCGGTTGGACCTTAAGTGGCCGGTTATCTGGTACCAAAACCGATGGCACACCTGGGCCCACCGGTCGACCGGGAGTCAGGTAATCTCCTCGTTTGAGGATGTAGGTCGGTGATGGTGCACCTCTGTCCCAGAGAGCGCGGACGAGTAATTCTTCCGGACGACTGTTGTTTAGCGATTTGATCTGATTGGTGGTGGATTCTTCTACCTTCTTGAAATCCTCATCGACTTCGGCGAGTTTTGCTGGATCGACAGTAATGGTATCCGCAAATTTTTCAGTGAGGTACTTTTGAATCTCTGATCGCTTTTCATCAACGGTCGCTAATGCTGTTGCAACATCGCCTCGGATGGTTTCCGGCAATCGCTCGAGTCGATCCTTTTCGAGCCGATCGGTTGTAGCCTGTCTTAGTGACTCTAAGTCACTCTCCAGTTTCGAGATTTCACTGTCGATCCTGTCGTGCTCAGCTTGCCATGCTCGGCGTTCTTCTGTCGGAGCGAGTTTCATGAACCTGTCTCGTTGACCTGGTTCAGCTCCCTCGCGTATTGGAATTAGCCAGTCGTTCTCGTCGAGTGCCCCTTTGAAAATCGCTGCCAGGCGATAGTAATCTCTTTGTGGAATCGGATCGAATTTATGTGTGTGGCACTTCGCACACTTCATGGTTAAACCAAGCATGCTCGATGTGTACACCTGCAGCAGATCACCGACGACGACTAACCGATCCGGTACAAAGCCCGTGATTCCCGCAAACGTCCCATCAATGGTCATACGCATAAAACCCGTCGCGATGACATTTTCGTAGACCTGTTGACTCACGTTTTCCGGATCAGTGTAATCAGCCAGTTCATCTCCAGCCAATTGTTCCATTACAAATCGGGCATATGACTTATCTCGGTTAAAGCTGCTAATAACGTAGTCCCGGTACCGATACGCAGCTGGTCTAAAGCGGTCACTCTCTTGCAACCCTTCGCTATCGGCGTAACCAGCCAAATCGAGCCAATAGCTACCCCATCGAGATCCGTACTCCGGCGAAGCCAGCAGCTTCTCAACGAGTCGCTCATACGCATCGAGGCGTGTGTCAGATTCAAATTCCGCAATTTCCGCCGGGGCTGGTGGCAACCCAAGCAAATCAAAATACAAACGTCTGATTAAGGTGCGGCGACTTGCCTCTGGCGATAATTCCAATCCGAGTTCATCCAGCTTTGCCATAACAAAGTAATCCACGGCATTACGTGCTTTCGCTGGTTGCTTAGCCGCCGGGATGCTCGCCTTAACCGGAGGCACGAACGACCAGAATTCTCTATCTTCATCGCTGATTAGCGGATCTGGTTTACCATTGGCCACATCTTCTTCGATTTCAACTGTCTTGGCACCAGACGCAATCCAATCCTCGATTAGCTTTATCTCCGAATCAGCAACTGGTTTGACACTGACGCGTACGAGTTGTTGCTTCGGGGGCATCTCTCCGGCATGGACGCGTTTTAGAAGTAGGCTCTCTTTTGCATTTCCCGCGATGATGGCCGGGCCGGATTTCCCACCAGCAAGGATGGACTCAACACTTCGCAAATCAAGATCGCCTTCCTTTACACGCGTGCCGTGACACACGGTACACCGCAACTGCAGGATCGGCAGGATGTCCAGCTGTGTCAGTTCCTGTTGTCGGTTTGCCTCTGCGCCTGTTTTTGCACCAGACTTGATCCATTGGTGGATTCGGTCTTTTTCCGCCTGAGTCAACTGCGGTGATTTTTCCGGTGGCATTTCACCCGATTCAATGTACTCCCATAAGAGACTCGCCTCTGGATCATCAGTAGATATGACGGCTCCTGATTCCCCGCCATCTAAGATCGCATTGGCGCCTGTCAGGTTCAGTTCGCCCTTTTGCGCATCAGCATTATGACATTTTGCACATTTCGCTTTTAAGATTGGCAATACATCTGTTTTAAAGAGCTCACTTGGGTTTTCCTGTCCGAGACTTTGTTGACCGACAAATAGACTACCCGCAACTAATGTCAGCACGAGCATCGCCCGCGAAAAATGGTTTAAAGTCCAGTTGTCGGATGTAGGTTTCATCGTGTTAACCCGAATCGCCTCAGGGAAGGTATACGAATTCCATCATGTTGTAGATGACCATGGCATAGTATGTGTAAGCAGTTGCATCCGTCTCCGGCAGCCAATTCGGCATAGGGACAGGAGTGTACAAAGGCTCATCCTCATTTGTTTCGCGTGTTCTTAGATCATCGCGGATTTTGATAATAAATTCGATACTTGCCTGCATTTCTTCGTCTGTTGGATCGCGGCCAATGGCCATGTTGAAACACCTGATAATGAACTGCTGATCAGTAGGCTGTTGACGAAGTACATTTCCAGCAAACCTCCTCGCGCTATTCATTACGAGTTCCGAGTT
>CEQQ01024759.1_pt1 | contig 24461 bp, 26 predicted proteins | sample 531041 | NCBI WGS metagenome assembly CEQQ01 (sample SAMEA2621222, study PRJEB7988) | marine metagenome | biome: marine biome (ENVO:00000447); feature: deep chlorophyll maximum layer (ENVO:xxxxxxxx); material: "saline water (ENVO:00002010), including plankton (ENVO:xxxxxxxx)" | depth 150 m | reverse complement strand
ATCTATTTCTTTGGGGTCTAAACATACAATAATAATATCTGCGGTTGTACATAAAGCCAGAACTCTTTCAAGCTCTGTTGAATCATCAAAAATGTTAGAATTTAAAATATTTTTACCCCTATTCCAAACAGAAAACTCTACACTTCCTTTTTTGGGATTAATATTAGGAAAGAGGATTTTAGTCACTTCTGCTTTTTCATCTGCAAGCATCATTCCTAATATTGACCCTGCGGGGTATCTACTTATTTCTACTACTTTATATCCTTCTAAAAAACTCATTTATTATCCTAAATATATTGATCTATCCCGACAGTAGCTGATGAAGGACCGGAAGGAAAAACTAAAGTTTTTGCTCTATCGGCGCCAATAACAACTATATCAATATTGTCAGGACTGTGCAGTAAAGGTATTTCTTTTTCTAATTTTTCTGATTCTGACAAATTTTTTAAATAATGCCATTTTTCATCTACCCTTGCGTCTTCTAGAGGAATATATTGTGTCATTTTTCCTACACTATGGTTAGCGTGTGAATATATAAACTCTCGAACATCTTTTTTAGAAAAACCTTCTTTTCCAACAGGCATTGCTACATCCGGGGGCATAAATATTAGTCTTTCGTGCCCGCCAGCTCTATTATTTCCGACACCCATGATCCCAAAGGTTATTCCATATGCTATGGTTTTTAGAAGACCTTCTGCAGAAGTGTTCCCCTGGTCTTGAACATCTAATTCTCCATCTGTGATGAATATGGAAACGGCGCTTTTTTCTTTAGAAAAACCTCTGTCTTCAGCGTATGAATTCCAAGGACTCATTTGTTCATTTTCTGCTACACAGTGAACAAACTTGCGAGTTGTACCAATAGTATCCATATCCATTTTGTTTGGATACCACATGCCAATATTTTTAAGACATAAATAAAAAGCTCTTCCTACAATGACATTTATTTCGTTTTCTTTACCTGGACCTAATGCAGATCCAGAATTTAAACCTATTTTTTTTGCTATTGGTCCATTTACCACTAATAAAGGAGCATGAGGACTTGTTGACATCAGTAATGATTTTCCACCATGTGGACCCATTTCTGACAAACATTTTACAGCAGCTATTATAACGGGCATGTGTTCTGGTTTAGCTCCTGCGAGAGCTGCATTAATTGCTATTTTTTCAACAGTTGCCACACCGAAACCAGGAGGCATGTCGCAAACAATATCAGAGCCTTTTAAGCTTGTTCCTTTTAAAAGCTCTTGAACCGTTTCTTTTGTAGGAGGATATACAGGTAAGGCATCTGACCAATCTTCATCTGTAAAATGTTTATTCATTTTCAAAACAGATTCGTATTTATCTTCACCTTCAAAAAAAAGAAAATCATTTTCTTTTTGTTCATTTTTATAAGGATCTTCATTAGATGTTAATACGGATATTAAATTATCCATGACATCTTCAGTTTGAGAGACACACAATTCATCAGCAAGATTTCTATATATACGAGGAACTATTATGAATTGTAAATCTGGCATACCAAAAGCTTTACTGCTAGCTATAGCATCATCTTTAAATCTACCAGAAACAATAGGAACAGCCGGTTTTCCCATTTTTTCTACCTCAATCATGTCATGGCACATCCATGACGCGCATGTTCCTCAGTCAGCTGTAGCCCCTATTACAACATCGCATTCTTTGGCAGCCTTTTTGAGTATTTCAGGTGGATTAGGATAGTTTCCACCTGTATAAAAATTAGTCTTAACGCCTGAAAAACGTTCTTTTATTATTTCTCCTGCCCTGTTAAGTGCTAAATCTCCTCCATGTGTTCCGCTCCAAACAAGTCCAATTGTTAAATTGTCTAATGATTTTGGACGAGGATTTGTTTTGAGAACATTTAAAAGACCGCGTTGTTGTGCGACAGGATTGTGAACTTCTAATAAATGCATGTTGTTATTAACTCCTTATGAAATCAATTACGGTTCTTTTAGGATTATACAAAAAATAGAAAGTATAATGATAAAAAATCAGAAATTTTTATAAAGTAAAAAGAGTGTTAAGTATGAGTAAAGATCAATTAATCTATGATTCCATAGAAGAGAAAGAAGCAGAAGAACTTTGGGAAATAATTTATCAATCATTACATAGGCATGCACAATCTGGATGGAATGAACACGTAGGATATGAAAGGTTTAGGGCCGTTAAAAAGAAAGAAAAAATTCTTGGAGGGATGGGAATTATAGATATGGGGCAATGGTTTGGAGGAAAAATTGTAAGAATAGGAGCAGTAACTTCTGTTGGAGTAGCACCCGAAGGAAGGGGACTGGGGGTTGCTTCTGTTCTTGTTAAAAAATCACTTTCTGAGATGTATGAATCTGAAATACCTATTTCAACTTTGTTGCCTTCTAGCACAAGAGTTTACCGCTCTTTTGGGTACGAAAGGGCTGGTGTAAAAATTACATATGAAACCAAAATACAAGATATGAAAGTTGAAAAAAACACACTAGACATTATAGAAACATCGTCTAGTGACAGAGAAGAAACCTATCTTTTGTACAACCAGAGAGCAAAATTAAGTAACGGAAATCTAGATAGGGGTTCTTTATTGTGGGATCTTATTTTGGAGTCTAAGGGGAGAAAGATATTTCATTATATTGTAAAAGATGAAAAAAACATTGTTGGGTATGTAAATTTTCAGCAAGCTAGATCAGCAAATCACATACGTGTAAGAGACATGGTTGCTTTAAATGCAGAAGCGGCAAAAAAACTACTTAATTTCTTTTATGACCACAGGACAGTTATTGATACGATTTCTTGGAATGGCCCTGTGAGTGACCCTATTCAATTACTAATGGAAGAGCAAAAAGTTGAAATAGCAGATACCAGAGATTGGATGTTAAGAATAGTGGATATTAAAAAAGCTCTTGAGAGCAGAGGTTATATAAAAGATATTAACTTATCCTTAACTTTAAACTACGAAGACCCAATTTTGCCTCAAAATTCAGGAACATGGGATATAAATATTTTTGATGGAAAATGCGAAGTTAGCAAATCTAATTTAAATGGAATTCATTTAGGTCCCCGTGGACTAGCTCCCTTGTATACGAGTTATCTTAACGCCTATGATATTAAAAATATGGGGCTACTTGAAGGTACAGATAAAGATTTATCAAAAGCATCTATTATTTTTAGTGGACCTAAACCATGGTTCGGTGACCAATTTTAAATAGTATATTAATAAACTAAAACATGAAAAAACAGATTTTAATTGCGACTAGAAATAAAGGAAAGATCAAAGAAATTAGAGAATTGTTAGACAAAAAGTTTGAAATTTTTAGTCTAGATGATTTTGAAATTAAGCATGAAGTTGAAGAAACAGGAACAACTTTTAAAGAAAATGCTATTAAAAAAGCTAAAGAGTATGGAGAAATAGCTAATATAATAACGATATCGGATGATTCAGGCCTTGCTGTTGATATTTTAGGCGGAGAACCTGGAGTTTATTCTGCTAGATATGGGGGTGAAGGGTTGACGGATGAGGAAAGAGCTGACTTACTTTTAAGTAAGGTAAAAAATTTTGAACAAAAAGAATTAAAGGCACGATTTTGTTGTGTTATAGCTGTTTGGGTACCAAACAAGAAAACAAAAACGTTTTGTGGCACAATTGAAGGTCAAATTAGTACAATTGCTAAAGGAAATAACGGTTTTGGTTATGACCCTATTTTTTATTATCCGCCTAAAGGAAAAAATTTAGCTGAAATAACACTTCAAGAAAAACAGGAAATAAGCCATCGCGGTAAAGCAGTTTATAAAGCTATTGAATATATTAAAGAAATAAATGAATAAAAATGCAAACATTAGATAAATTTCAAAGACCGTTAAGAGATTTAAGAATATCTGTTACAGATAGGTGTAATTTCAGATGTCCATATTGTATGCCGGCTGAAATATTTGGAGAAAGATATGAATTTCTGCCTAGAAAAGAACTTTTGACTTTTGAAGAAATTTATAGAGTTGCCAATATTGCAGCCGAATTAGGGGTAAAAAAAATAAGAATTACCGGAGGAGAACCTTTAGTAAGACAAAATGTTGCTGAATTAATAAATATGTTGTCTTCAATAGATGGTATTGAGGATATTGCTATGACAACAAACGCATATCTTTTAAAGAAATTTGCTAAAGAATTAAAACAATCTGGATTAAACAGGATAACGGTTAGTTTAGATTCGATTGATGATGATATATTTCAAAAAATGAATGGAAGAGGGTTTAAAACTAAAAAAGTTATTGAGGGTATAAAAGAAGCCCAAAAAGTTGGGTTTAATGAAATTAAAATAAACTCTGTAGTTCAAAAAAATGTAAATGATAAGAAACTATTAAATTTAGTTGAATGGTGTAGAGAAGAAAGTCTCACCCCTAGATTTATTGAATATATGGATGTTGGAACCCTTAATAACTGGAAACTTGATGAAGTTGTTCCGGCTTCTGAAATTATTGAAATAATAAGTAACAAATATCCCGTTAAGCCTATTGAACCTTCATACAGAGGAGAAGTAGCCAAAAGATATGGATATGAAGACGGAAAAGGAGAATTCGGAATAATATCTTCTGTAACACAACCTTTCTGCGGAGACTGTACTAGAATGAGATTGTCTCCGGAAGGACAAATGGTGACTTGTTTATTTGCTTCTTCTGGCATTGAATTAAGAGAATCTTTAAGAAAAAAAATATCAGATGACGAAATAAAAGAAATAATTAAAAAAACATGGAATGTTAGAAAAGATAGATATTCTGAAGAGAGAAATCCTTCTTCGTCGTCTCAACCTAAAGTAGAGATGTATCACATAGGGGGTTGAGATGATTGAAATATACACTGACGGAGCGTGTTTAAATAACCCTGGCCCTGGAGGATGGGGTGTAATTATTTTAGAAAAAGACAAAAAAATTGTGTTTGGAGGAAACGAAATAGAAACAACTAATAACAGAATGGAATTAACTGCTGTTATTGAAGGCTTAAAACAAATTTCTAAAGGAACACCTGTAAAAATATTTTCTGATTCCACATATGTTATTAATACTATGACTAAAAATTGGAAAAGAAAAAAAAACAATGATTTATGGGATGCCTTAGATAATCAAGTGTTATCTCGTATTATTGAGTGGAATTGGGTTAGAGGTCACTCAGGTAATACATTTAACGAAGAGGCAGATAAAATAGCTTATAGTGAAGCACTTAAAATTCAGAAGCAAATAAAAGAGAATTAATAATGTCAGAAAATAAAAAATTAACTCATTTAAACCGAAAAGGCGAAGCCAATATGGTTAATATAAAGTCAAAAGAAATTACTGACAGAATTGCAGTAGCCATAGCGTTACTTGAAATGAAAAAAACAACCATCGATTTGCTAAAAAAAACTGCTTTTGAAAAAGGAGATGTTTTATCTGTTGCCCGAGTTGCCGGGATAATGGCATCTAAAAAAACATCTGAACTTATACCTCTATGCCATCCGTTAGCTATAACAAAAGCAGGGATTGAGTTTGATATTAATGAAAAAGAGAATACTTTAAAAATAGAGTCGACCATTGAAACTACTGGCAAAACAGGAGTTGAGATGGAAGCATTAACAGCAGCATCTGTTGCAGCGTTGACTGTATACGACATGTGCAAATCAGTAGACAAAGAAATAAAGATAAAAATTAGCCTTGTTAGTAAAAAAGGAGGAAAATCAGGGGATGTTTTTTTTAACTAACAAGCTCGATATCTGTTAAAATTAAAATCTAATAAATAAGTCGGGCTTCGTTTGTAGCCTGTTTGAATTAAAAATTAGGATGAAGTTAGTGAATATTTATTGTGGAAATATTTCTTATGATACAAGTGAAGATGATCTTAGAGATCTTTTTGCCCAGTACGGCGAAGTAGCCGGAGTTAGGGTTATAAAAGATAGAGATACGGGAAGGTCAAAAGGCTTTGGGTTTGTCGATATGAATAATGATGACGAAGCTAAAGAGGCCATTGAGGCTCTTAACGAAAAAGACTTTATGGGAAGAGCATTAAGAATTAATGAAGCTCGACCTAGAGAAGAAAGATAAGTCTTTTTAATTAATTAAATATCTTAAGAATATTATTACCCATTAATCAAATGATAGTGAGGTGATTAAATGTCTTTGGAAAAAGATAGAAAATTAAAAACTATAGGAAAAGATCCTTTTGTAGCAGAAACACCATTATCTGCTTTAAGCACATGGTTAACTCCAAATGAATTGTTTTATGTAAGAGGGCACTTTCCCTTTGAAAACATATCTGATGAAAACTGGACGATAACTATAGGCGGCAATGTTTCTCATCCATATGAGATAACAATGGATGAGCTGATGGCCTTGCCTAAAAAGACCCTACCTGTAACTATGGAATGTGCCGGAAACAACAGAAAAGACTTAGACCCAAAAGTTTCCGGGAATCAATTTGATACTGGAGCTGTGAGTAATGCCATATGGGCAGGAGCTTCTTTAGAAGATGTTTTAAATAAAGCGGAAGTTATTTCTAGTACAAAAGAGATTCTTTTTGAAGGAGCAGATGAAGGTGAACCAGAGCCCGGAAAAGAAGTGGTTTCATACCTTAGGAGCTTACCATTAAGTACAGTTATTAATAATAGTGACATTTTAATTGCTTATGAGATGAATGGAGAACCTATTCCTATTGAACACGGGGCCCCTACAAGACTTATTGTTCCAAGTTGGTATGGAATGGCATCTGTCAAATGGCTCAACAACATTACAGCTTTAGAGGATTCTTTTGAAGGTTATTTTCAGACATATAAATATGTAATGAAAGGTCTAAAAGATGGAAAAGAAAGACCTGTTAGGGAAATGAAAATAAAATCTGCGTTTTCTGTTGAAAAACAAAGAGCACCTATTTCTCTAGGAAATGTCTCAATTTCAGGATTTGCATGGTCCGGTTCTGGAGATATAGAAAAAGTTGAATTATCTTATGATGGGGGGGAAACATGGTTAAAAGCCCATCTTGATAACCCCAAAAGTCAATATTCTTGGCAACAATGGTCTTTGGATTGGGATCCTCCTCAAGTAGGAATATACACCTTTTTAAGTAAAGCAACAGATGTTCATGGAAATCAACAACCGATGGAACCCAACTGGAATACTATGGGATATGAAATTAATGCTGTTATTTCTCGTCCTCTCACACTTGAAATCCATTAATTTATGTTTGACGGAAAATTAACTCGCGAAGAATTAATTTGTGCATTCAAAGATGGTCGTAAATTTGAAGATTTGGATTTATCAGAATTAGATCTTTCTAGAACAAATCTAACCAATATTGTTTTAAATAAATCATCATTAAAAAAAACAGATTTAACAAGAGCTAATTTAACAGGCTCTAAATTAAATCAAACAGATTTAAGAGAAGCTATATTTTTCCGAGCTAATTTATTTGAAGCAGATTTAAAAAAAGCAGATTTAAGAAATGCTAATTTAGAAAGTGCTAATCTTAGTGGAGCTGCAGATAATTCTTCTCAAAATACACCTAGAGTATTTGGTGCAGATTTGAGCGGTGCAGATCTAAGAAACGCTAATCTAAGAAATGCTAATTTAGTTAGGGTTAAATTTGATTACGCTGACCTTAGGGGAGCAGATTTAACAGGATCAAATATGACGAGAGTTTCCTTACAAGGAACAAAGTATGATGTAGATGCTTTTGATAAGGTTATAAACGTTTAGAGTTAAAAAGGTGTTTTATCAAGGATTAAAATGCTATTTAAGAAAGAATCTATTAAAAATCCAGATTTAATTATTCTTGGTATTGGAAACCCTGGTTCTGAGTATTCGTTAACAAGGCATAATGTTGGCATTTGGGCTATAGACCAATTGTCAAAATATACCGAAATTAAAATCAAAAAGAAAAAAGAAAAAATACAATACGGGGAAGGTATTTTTTTAGAAAAATCAGTAGTTTTGTCTAAATCACGTGTTTTTATCAATCAAAGCGGTCTAGTTATTAAATATTTAAAATCCAAGTATAAATTGGAACCACAGAAGCACTTAATTATTTATGATGATATTCACTTACCTCCAGGAAAAATAAGAATTAGAAAACAAGGAAGTCCGGGCGGACATAATGGAATGAGATCTATAGTGGAAGCTTTTGGAAGTCAAGATTTTCCCCGCATAAGGATTGGAATTGGTGAACCTAACAGTAGCAAAGACCAAATCGATTATGTACTTAGCGAACCATCTGATGATGAAAGAAAAAACATAGAAACTTCTTTAATAAACTTAGAAAAAGCTATTTCTTCTATACTTTTAGAAGGGATAGATAAGGCTATGAACTCTTTTAATTAACTTTTATTCTGCTATAATTTTTTTAAGTGTTACTTTAATTTTTTAGGATAATAAGATGGCTGGAAGCGACTTTTCATTTCAAACTTTTTCAAAAAATGAATTTTATGGGAATCTAAATGCACGATTAATAGATATGGCTGATTTAGCTTCTGATAGGAAAATTGTTGATTTAGCATGCGGAACCGGAGGAGTAACAAGATTAATTTTAGAAAGGATTAATCAAACTAAGGATACGGTTGTTATAGCTTTAGACCATTCTTCTACAGCGTTAAAGACAGCTATGGATGACCTTAAAGATATCTCAAACAACGCCGTGAGGTATGTCCAGTTAGGAGTTGAAAACGTTTCTGACGCAGTTAAAGATTCTGTGGATGCTATTGTTTTTTGCAATGCTATTCATTATCTACCAGATAAAGACGCTGTTGTTGCAGATATATGCAATACATTGAAACCTGGAGGAAAATTCGTTTTTAACACATCATTTTATGAAGGCGGACAACATGAAGACTCTACGGCTTTTTATTCAAAATGGATGTTTAAAGCTATGAAGATTCTAAGAAGAAAATATGGCCTTAGCCCTGTACGATCTGAAAAAGTTCAATCAAGACAACAGCTTACACCGAAAGACTACGAAGATTTATTAAATAGAAACGGCCTAGAGGTATTTAAACAGGAAGTAGATACGGTTCCTGTACCTGTTGAAGGCTGGTTGGATATAAGTACTTTTTCAGATTTTATAGAAGGAACAATGCCTGGAGTACCAATGGATAAGGCTAGCCTGTCTTTACAAGAAGCAGTAAAAGAAACTTATTCTGAATTGGGAGTTTCTCATGTTCCTAGAAATTGGTTGGATATTGTTGCGGTAAAAAAATAATGCCTAATCAAAATAAACTACCTGACAATTTTGGCAGATATGGAGATTTTGGTGGTCGTTTTGTACCTGAAACATTGATGCCGGCTATACATCAGCTTGAAAAAGAATATCTTCTTTCTCAGTCAGACGAAGAATTTCAAATCGAATTGCGAAATCTTTTAAATACTTTTGTAGGACGGCCAACAGAATTGTATTTTGCTGAAAATTTAACGAAAAAACTCTCAGGGGCCCAAATTTATCTAAAGAGAGAAGATCTCGCACACACTGGAGCCCATAAAATAAATAATGCACTCGGCCAAGGGCTCCTTGCTAAAAGAATGGGTAAAAATAGAATTATTGCTGAAACTGGAGCGGGTCAACATGGAGTGGCCACAGCTACCGTATGTGCTAAATTAGGATTAGAATGCATTGTTTATATGGGAGAGGAAGATATAAAGCGCCAAGCGTTAAATGTTTTTCGTATGAAACTTCTAGGTGCAGAAGTTAGGCCTGTTAGTTCTGGTAGTAAAACTTTAAAAGATGCAATCAATGAAGCCATTAGAGACTGGGTTACAAATGTTGAAACAACCCATTATTTAATTGGTAGCGTTGTTGGCCCACATCCTTACCCTATGATAGTTAGAGATTATCAGAAAATAATAGGTGAAGAGTCTAAGCAACAAATGATTCATGAGACAGGTAAGCTACCTGATTATGTTGTTGCTTGTGTAGGCGGGGGAAGTAACGCAATGGGTATTTTTTATGATTTTATAAACGATAGTGATGTTAAGTTAATTGGAGTAGAAGCTGGTGGAGACGGAGTTGAGACAGGGAAGCATTCCTCTACAATTACTGCTGGTTCTGTTGGGGTTTTACACGGAAGTATGTCTTATCTAATTCAAGATGAAGATGGTCAAATTATTGAAACCCATAGTATTTCTGCAGGATTAGATTATCCCGGTGTAGGTCCTGAGCATAGTTGGCTAAATGATTCAGGAAGAGCAGAATATGTTAGCGTAAATGATAATGAAGCCCTTGAAGGGTTTAAGCTTTTATGTGAAACAGAAGGAATTATTCCTGCATTAGAACCTGCTCATGCAATCTATTATTTGTCACAATTAGCCCCTCAGCTCGATAAAGATAAAATTATTGTTCTCGGTCTTTCTGGCCGAGGAGATAAGGATATGGAAACAGTTGCAGGCGCACTAGATGTCGGGCTGTAGCTTTAAATTATATACATTAGTAATCACTTTTATTTTAATATTTTCTTTTCCTTATCTGATAGAAGCCAATGGTTCTGTTAAGACATATAAAAAACAAATAACAGAATTATATGAGATTGGTTTGGGCACGGTTCCCGAAACGCCAACACGTGGTGTTATTCATTTTGCCGTATACGTTAAAAACCTTGATAAAGATATTAGCTATGACGATGCGATAGTTTATATAAAAGCATACGAATCAGATCCAGATAAACCACAAGTTGGACCTTTGAAAATGTTAAACACTGTTATGGACCCAACTTTCTATGAAGCAGATTTCCCAATAGAAACAAAAGGAATATGGCAAATAGAATTAAATATTAGTACTTCGGATGGGGACGCTAAGGGATTTTATGAGATAGAGGTTCATGACCCAAATCCCATAATCCCTATTTTAACGTTGATATTTTTAGTTGGATTGCTAATAATTTTAGGGCTTTCTATTAGAGCTTGGATAAAACAATCTAGAGAAAAAAGGGTAATTTAATGAAAATTAGAGGTTTTATTTTATTAATTTTATCGACAACAATTTTTTTAGGAATTTCTTGCAATAATGCAACTCAAGAAATAACCGAAAAAGAAATAATTATTGATATTAAAGGAGGCAATGTTCTAAATGCTCAGGAGAAAATAAAAGTTAATAAAGGAGACCAAGTAAAACTTGTTTTTAACTCAGATGAATCGTTACAAATACACCTTCATGGTTATGATATACAAAAAGATGTAATTGCTAATCAAGAAACTGTTTTAGAGTTTCTTGCAGATGCCACGGGACGTTTTAGGATAACTGTTCATGAAGAAGAGCACTTTTCTCATAGTGACCACGCGGCGCTTTTTGAATCAGCCACTTTAGGAAAAGGGGATAAATATTCTTATCAAGTTCCTAAAGACATGAAAGACAAAACTATCCCTTATCACAATCATATGACTCATAAAAACTATGCCGAAATTGTAATTTCTTCTGATCAAGGATTGTCTGGAGTAGCTATAGTGAAAGTAACAAACAATAATGGTGAATCGTATGATCCAAATCCTATCATTGTTAAACCAGGAACATTAATTGAATGGGAAATTGTTTCTGATGAAAAAGTTAGAATAACTAGTGGGCTTCCGCCAGCCATGGGGCATGAAGGGCATGAAGGACATGAAGGACATGAAGGACATGAAGAGCATGAAGAGCATGAAGAGCGCTTATTATTAATTTTAGAAGTTTATCCTTAATGAGTTTTTTGTGACAGGGTTGAAGTTAAAAATAATAGTTGTATTTTTAGTATTAATATTTACTATGTTAAACACAACGGTTATTTTTGCTCATGGGTTTGGAGAAAGATACGATCTACCTATTCCGCTAAGCTATTTTGTTTTTGGGGCGTCAGCTACGGTTGCTCTATCTTTTGTGATTATTGGCTGGTTTGTTAGACAGGCAAATTCAAGTGAAGATTACCTCCAATTAGATATATGGAATAAAGACAAGATTAGAATATTCTTAAAAGGAGCTAAATTTTTTTTAAGTATATTTTCTATTCTTTTACTTATTTTAACTATTTTGACAGGGCTTTTAGGAACAAAAAATGCTTTAGATAACTTTTCTCCAACTTTTGTGTGGATAATATGGTGGGTTGGGTTTGGATATATAGTTGCCATATTTGGTAATTTATGGGTTGTAGTAAACCCTTGGAGTGTGGCTTTTAAATATTTTGAAAACATTTTTAAACAAGATTTAAAGCCAATTTATTCTTGGCCAAATAATATAGATGCTTGGCCTGCCCTTATAGCATTCTTTTTATTTGCCTGGTTTGAAAATGTTTATTTTGGAAGTTCAACACCAAAAATATTATCGGTTTCATTAATTTTGTATTCTGTATATTCCATAGTAGGGATGTATATTTTTGGTAGGTATACATGGTTACGAAACGCAGATCCGTTTTTTGTTTTATTTTCACTTTTTTCTCGATTCTCTATGACAGAAGTTAGAGTCAAAACTCCTAAAGGTGAAAAAGTTGTTTGTGATACATGTACAGCGAATTGCTTAAATATCTCTTTAAAAGATTGTGTTGATTGTTATGAATGCTGGGAATTGGCACCTAATAAACTTAGGAAATTTTCATTTAGGCCTTTTGCTTCAGGGCTTGCTCGAGGAGAAAAAGTCACATGGGCTCTGGTTGCCTTTCACATTTCTGCATTAGCGACGGTAACTTTTGATGGATTTGCTGAAACCTCTACATGGATATCTATTCAGAATGCTTTATGGCCGATTTTTGACAGTATTCCATTTTCTACTTTTGCGACTATAAAAACAATCGGGATTATTTTTTTCCCTGTATTATTTTTCAGTATGTATGTTTTAGTTTGTTCCCATATTTCTAATATATCAAAAAATAAAATCTCTAAAGAAGAAGCTATTAAAACATTTGTGTTTTCTCTTGTGCCTATTGCTCTTGCATATAATCTGTCACACTATATATCTTTTTTACTTATCACAGGGCAACAAATTATACCGCTAGCATCCGACCCTTTTGGATGTTCTAGTGTTGATATTCCCAGTGTCAGAAATATAGTTTGTTTTTTTGATTGGAATCTGTTTAATACGGTTCAATATACTCCCAATATATCTATCATTAATGCAAAATTTGCTTGGATATTTTCTGTGATAGCATTAGTTGGAGGCCATATATTTTCTGTTTTTATTGCACACTTAATTTCTATACGTAAATTATCAAATCACAAATTGGCAGTAAAAACTCAATACCCAATGCTTTTTTTGATGGTTTTTTATACTGGAATAAGCCTTTGGATAATTGCGCAGCCTATTGTTGATTAATGTTATTCAAAATGGAGTGAAGTTTTATTGACCCTTTATTCTAACGAGACGTATAATCAATTCATTGACGATGTTTTGAATCAACGATATGTTCGTTTGTGACTATGGAGTTGTAGCATTAAATTTAAAGATCAGCTACCTCATCAAAATATACAAAATAGTCCATCTACTGTGGATGGCACCTGCACATCTACAAATTACGATAATCAAGACATTCCACGTGAAGCCTGTGGAGTGGTCGGTATATATGCCCCTAAAGAAGAGGTTGCTAGAGCTGTATTTTTTGGCCTATATGCATTACAGCATAGAGGCCAAGAAAGTGCTGGGATTGCAACTAGTGACGGGTCTCAGATATACACACACACAGAAATGGGGCTTGTGGGTCAAGGGTTTCAAGAATATGACTTATCTAGACTACCGGGGCATATATCAATAGGCCATACTAGGTACTCAACAACGGGGTCTAGTAATATAGAAAATGCTCAACCAATCATTTCAAAAGGGGTTAATGTTGAAATAGCATTGGGGCATAACGGTAATTTAATTAATGCCGTAGACCTTAAAAAAGAACTGCTTGATTGGAATGTAATGTTTTCTTCTTCAGCAGATTCAGAAATTATTGCTCATATTATTTCAAATGCTCCAGCTAATAATTGGTCAGATAGGGCTGCATATACAATGAGAAAGTTACAAGGGGCCTATTCTCTGGTAATGATGACCAAAAATGAACTAATTGGAATGAGAGACCCCTTAGGTGTTAGGCCATTGTGTATAGGAAAGTTAAATGAAGGATGGATTTTAGCATCAGAATCTTGTGCCTTAGATCATATAGGGGCAGATTTAGTTAGAGAGTTAAACCCCGGCGAGGCAGTATTAATTGATCAAAATGGACCAAAAACGATTTATCAAAAAGAGAGAAGCGGGAAAATAGGGCAATGTATATTTGAACAAATATATTTTTCAAGACCTGACAGTATTTTGAGCGAGAAACTTGTGTACAGTACTAGAATGGCAATGGGAGCAGAACTTTCGAGAGAATTTCCTGTTGATGCTGATGTTGTGATTGGGGTTCCTGATTCGGCTACAGCGGCGGCAGTTGGCTATTCTCAGGAGTCAGGTATTCCCTATTCAGAAGGACTGGTAAAAAATAGATATGTTGGAAGAACTTTTATTCTACCTGACCAAAGATTACGTGAGTTAGGAGTTAGGAGAAAACTAAATTATCTACCTCAAATTTTAGAAGGCAAAAGAGTTGTTGTTGTTGATGATAGTATCGTAAGAGGGACAACTACCCCTCATGTAGTTAAATTATTAAAAAAAGGGGGAGCTAAAGAAGTTCATTTAAGAATATGTGCACCTCCAATCATATCCCCATGCCATTTTGGGGTCGATATGGCAAAAAAAGACGAACTTATTGCAGCTAATATGACAACAGATGAAATTAGAGATTATGTTGGGGCAGATTCTCTGGGGTATTTAAGTACTAATGGATTATTAAAATCAGTGAGTGGAGAAAGAGAAGATTTTTGTATGGGTTGTTTTACGGGAACATACCCTATTCCAGTTCAAATGGAAATGGATAAATTGGTATTAGAGTCTTAATTAATGAAGAATAACCCAAGCAACAAAGCAATAACATACAGGGATGCAGGTGTTAATTTAGAAGAATCGCAGCTTGTTAAAGATAATATTAAAAATTTAGCTAACAAAACATACAATTCTTCTGTATTAGGGGGAGTTGGAGGTTTTGGTGCTATGTTTAAACTGAAAGATTATAATAATCCAGTTTTGGTGTCTAGCACAGATCCTGTTGGAACAAAATTAATGGTTGCGAAATTAGCGAATGATTTTTCAAACATAGGAATTGATCTTGTAAATGCATGCGTTAACGACATTATAGTTCTTGGAGCCGATCCTTTATTTTTTCTTGACTATATTGCAACATCTAATATTGATAACGAGGTAGTCCAAACTATCGTTGAAGGAATAGCAAATACCTGTCGCGAAATTGACTGCGCGCTTATTGGAGGTGAAACGTCTGAAATGCCTGGAGTTTTTAAAGAAGGAAACTTTGACATTTCAGGGTTTATTGTTGGAGCGGTAGAAGAAAAATTAATGTTGATACCAAACACCACTGTTTCTCAAGGAGATGTTCTTATCGCACTTCCTTCTGACGGTTTACACACTAATGGATATTCTTTAGTAAGGCATGTTTATGGACTAGATGATAACCCTAAACCTTTATTTGAACATATAGACGAACTTGGAGAAACTTTTGGTGAAGCATTACTTAGACCGCATTTGTCATACCATAAAAATGTTTTATCAGTTAAGCACTTAATTAAAGGAGTAGCGCATATAACCGGTGGAGGTATTTACGAAAATTTACCTCGGGTATTGCCTAAGCATATGTCTGCAGTAGTAAATGCTTCTTTATGGGAAACACCTCCTTTATTTGATCTAATTCAAACTAAAGGAGATATAAATATTAATGAGATGTATAGGGTATATAACATGGGAATTGGAATGATATTAATTTCTGATAAAGATAATGTTTCGGAAATATTAAATATTCTGGATGAATCTTTTATTATTGGTGAGGTAATACCTAAAGAAGATCAACATTTAGTTAAAATAATAAACGAATAGGTTTCTGGAGAACAAAATGAAAGCTATTTTGAGTGTCTATGACAAGACAGGTATAGAAGAGTTAGCAAAAGTTTTATCAAATAATGGGTTTGATCTTATAAGTACGGGTGGCACTTATAAGAAAATAATTGAAAGCGCCTCCCTTGCGAACGTTAAAGTGTTGCAAGTTTCTGATATAACCAAATCACCAGAAATTTTAGACGGAAGAGTTAAGACTCTACATCCTAAAATTCATGGCGGTATATTGGCAAGAAAAGATCTCTCTTCACATAGGGAAGAAATAGAAAAACACAATATAGATTTTATTGATATGGTTGTTGTTAACCTTTATCCATTTCTAGAAACAATTTCTAAACCTGATGTTACGTTAGAAGAAGCTTTGGAGAATATTGATATCGGCGGACCTACACTAATTAGGGCAGCTGCAAAAAACTATAAAGATGTTTTGGTAGTTGTAGATCCTTCTGATTACGAATGGATAAAAAATAAAATTGTGAATAAAATTGCATTTACTAAAAATGAAAGAAAAAATTTAGCTAGAAAAGCCTTCTCACATGTAGCGTTTTATGATTCTGCTATTGCAAGTTGGCTGAACGATACTTCCTTGCTCGATATAGAGGAATTTACAACTGGGTTTAAAAAATTAGACACATTACGGTATGGGGAAAATCCACATCAAGAAGCAGGAATATATACTGACACTTTAGGTAGTGGAGGTATTGCACGTGTTAATCAATTACATGGAATGCCAATGTCTTATACTAATTATTTAGATGCTGATGGTGCTTGGACAGCCGTTAGTGACTTTACAGATCCTGCTTGCGTTATAGTTAAGCACACGAATCCGTGTGGTATCAGTATAAATGAGGATCAAGTTGTTGCATATAAAAATGCTTTTAGCGGTGATTCTGTATCTGCATATGGAGGTATTGTTGCTTTTAATAGAGAAGTAAGTGCAGAAACAGCAGAAGCTATGAAAGGGGTTTTGTTTGACATAATTATTGCTCCAAAATTTGAAGATGGGGCCCTTAATGTTTTTAAAAAAAGAAAAAGAACCCGTATTCTTCAAGCAAATACTTCTTCTGGAAATATGGCTGATATATCTATAAAGTCAATATCTGGAGGGGTATTAATCCAAACGAAGGATAAGGTTATTGAAAAATATTCTGACTGGAAAGTTGTAACAAATAGAGCGCCTACTGAAAAAGAATGGAAGGATTTATACTTTTCTTGGCAATGTTGCAAGCATATAAAATCTAATACGATTGTTTTAGCAAAAAATAATACCTTAGTTGGAATGGGTGCGGGTCAGCCTAATAGAGTAGTCAGTGTACATTTAGCATTACGTATTGCGGGAAACAAATCAAAAGAATCAGCATTAGCATCTGATGCCTTTATGCCATTTGCAGATAATATAGAGATGGCGGCTAAAGGGGGCGTCACAGCTGTGGTTCAGCCCGGAGGATCAATAAGAGACCAAGACGTTATAGATGAGGCTAATAAGTTTAATATAGCTATGGTCTTTACGGGTATTCGGCACTTTAATCATTAATAATAACCCTAATATTTATGACTTATAAAAGTAGCGTTGACATAGTATTACCCGTTCTTAACGAGCAAGATGTTTTAAATATTAGTGTTTCTCGACTTTTAAAATTTTGTTCTGAAGGAATGATATCTTACAATTGGAAGATTATTATTGCTGATAATGGGTCTACAGATGAAACTTATAATATTGCAAAGCAAATAGAGTCGGATTCAAAAAATGTAAATGTTATTAAATTACCCCAAAAAGGTAGAGGCAGGGCTCTTAAAAAAGCCTGGCAATTAGATTCACGAATAAAAGTATATATGGATATCGACTTATCAACCGATCTGAAATATTTGCCTATTATTTGTGATCATGTTTATTCCCAAAAATATGATATAGCAATAGGCTCTAGGTTAATTAAAGGTTCGAAGGTTGTCGGACGAACACTAAAAAGAGAAATTATATCTAGAGGATACAGTTTAATATTTAGGTCCTTGTTTTTGGTTCCATTTAGAGATGCTCAATGTGGCTTTAAAGCAATCTCTTCAGAAACAGCAGAAAATCTATTGCCTTTAGTGGATGATAACGGATGGTTTTTTGATACAGAATTATTAATATTAGCTAATAAATTAGGTTATAAAATAAAGGAAGTTCCTGTTTATTGGGTTGATGATCCTAATAGTAGCGTTAATATTATTAGCACTGCTTGGAATGATATTAAGGGTTTAGCGAGGCTAAAGTTTGGGGGGATAAATAAGGCTAAAAAGCAAATAGAATTGAATTAGTAATAAGTATTCAATTTACGTATAAGGGAACATAAAAATAGGTATTATTTAACATCATGACTTCTGAACATTTTAAATTAGGATTAAATAAAGCAAAATTGGGGCTCCATGTAGAAGCTATAGAAGAATTTGAAAAAGCTGCATGGGAAGACCCTAATAATTTTGAAATTCAGTATAATTTAGGAACAGCATTTTTGACTTTAGGAGGATTTGATCAAGCAATAATCAGTTTTTCTAATGCATTAAAAATTAACCCTGACAACTCTGATGCTTTAGGGAATAGAGCTGTTGCTTATTTAGCGATAGGTGATGATAAAAAATCTGAGGAAGACAAAATCGCAGCAATTAAAATGGGAGCGCCGCCAGAAGGAATAAACACCATTTTAGAATTTGTAAGAGAAAAAAGAAAACAAGCCAATGCATTTAAACAAAATTGAGTTACCTATAAGTATTCAATTTACATGACTTTGTATATACTAGATATTAATTGGACATATCTATCTTAGTCGTAATAAGAGAAATATTATGAGTACAAAAAGAGGAACTAACTCTACGCAGTTTGATATTAGACCTTCTGTTATTAAAGGAGATCCTGCAGACGCATATCTTCATTGGACTAAAGAAGTTTTGAGACTTGAGTCCCTAAATCCTAAGGTGCTGATGGAATTTTCAGTCGCTAATGACGGAGTACTATGTGGTATTGAAGAAGCAGTAACATTGCTCACTAATGTTTTACCAAAAATTGATCAAGATTCTGCAGCTAATGTTGACTCAATTGATGAAGATGTACAAGTATGGGCATTATCAGAGGGCGATGAAGTTGTTGCGGGAGAGCCTGTCTTGAGAGTCATTGCAAGATATTCTTCATTTGGGTTATATGAAACTAGTCTATGTGGAATGATTGCCTCTGCAACGGGTTGGGCAACCGCCGCTTATGAATGTGTTGTTGCAGCTAGAGAAAATACGGTCATATCGTATGCCGCTAGATACGTACACCCAAATACGGCACATATTATAGATTATGCATCTGTTGTTGGAGGTTGTTCTTCAGCTTCTACTCTCATAGGATCAAAACAAATTGCAAGAAACCCAATAGGTAATATGCCTCATGCCTTACCTCTTATTTTTGGAGACACTGTTTTAGCAGTTCAAGCATTTGATAAACATATTCCCATTGACGTACAACGAATTGCGTTAGTTGACACATTTAAAGATGAACCGGAAGAGGCTCTCAATGTTGCCCAGGCTTTAAGAGAAAGGCTTCGAGGGATCAGGTTGGACACCCCTTTGGAAAGAGGTGGGGTCACACCTACTCTAGTTCGCGAAGTTAGACAGCGTTTAGATGCAATGAATTTCTTGCATGTTGAGATTTATATTAGTGGAGGATTAACTCCTGATAAAATAAAAATATTTGAGGACTCTAACGCTCCAGTGAATGGATATTTTGTTGGTGATTATATAGCAAGTTCCTCACCTAACAATGTAAGGGCAGATATTAAAGAAATAGAAAATAAGCCTATTGCTAAAAGAGGGCGAATACCAGGAAGGAGAGATAATCCTAGATTAGACCGCATTATCTAATATTTATATTACGTTTAAATTCTATTTTTATAGCTTTTTCTAAAGGTTCTGGGCGAGCCCATTCAGCTATTCTCCAACCTACAACCCAAGCTACTTTTTTGTTTATTGATATGAGTGGAATCCGATCTCTCCATAATTGAGGAATTTTGGAATCTATCATAAATGTTTTTAATTTTTTTTTGCCTTCCAATCCACTTGGGTTAAACAAATCACCATCTTTTCGTGTTCTAATATATAGTTCATTACCCAAATCTTTTTTTAACCATTCTGTTCCACCTAAGATGCCTTGCGGTGTATGAGTAGATTTTGGTGCATTCTCATATGATGTTTGTATGAGCCATCCTGGCATTTTTGTTGTTCCCGGGATTTTAATCCTTAGAGTTCTACTTATAACAGGTATAGGAATAACATTTTCAGAATTTTCACATATTAAAAGAGAATCATATTGTTTTATAGCTAATACTTTATTTATCTGTAATTGGCGGCCAGTTTCTCCTTTAATTATTCTCATCAAAGACTCAATATCAGATAAAGAAATATCCAAATAATTTTTTTGAAAATGAGATATTCCTCTTATTAATATACGTGAACTGATAGATTTTGGAGCATCAATAAGTTCAGTGATTGAAATTGATAAGTGATTTTTATGCTCTTTTACATTTTTTTCCCAAAAGCCATCGCTTTCTTTATTTATAAAATCTAGGTCTTGTGAACTGATTTTTGAAAGCCTGACTAATGATTTTTTAATGGAAGGGTTATATTTTTCCATTATAGGAAGAATATTAAGTCTTACAAAATTGCGGTTATATTGTGGAGATAAGTTTGTTGAGTCTATTACAGGGGTAAGACTATTTTCTTCACAATATTTTTCTATATCAGATTTTAAAAAATTTAATAAAGGCCTAAATATATTAATAGATTTACCATCGATTGTTCTTGTTGACAATAATTCCATCCCTTTCAACCCATTTGTTCCAGACCCTCTCATAATGTGCATTAATATCGATTCTGCTTGGTCATCGAGATTGTGCCCCATTGCCACGGTTCTAACGGTATGTTTTTTGTTGACTTTATAAAGGAATTCGTGCCGTGCTTTTCTTGCTGCCTCTTCAATCGAAATATTTAAATCTTTTGACAGCTTGGGAACGTCAAAATTGCCAATTTCATATATCATGCCTAGTTTTTCAAATATATTTTTTACATATTTTTCATCTGTTATAGATTCGTTTTCTCGGATATTATGATTCAAGTGGGCCCCAATAATCTGTATTTTTTCATCATTAGCAAAAGTATGAAGAACATGAAGAAGAGTTAAAGAATCCGGTCCTCCGGAAAAAGAAACACTCATTTTTGAATTTAATAAGCCGAATTCTTTTATTGATGATAAAACAGAATTTTGTATTGTATCGCTAATTGATGATTGATCAGAGCTCATTTTATATTCTTTAGATAGGATTAAGATTGAGTTTCTGGTTCAATCTCTGGGGGTGTAATTAATTTTTTTCTAATTAAAATTGAATCTATCCTAAAATTATCCATCTTGTCTATTTTAAATAATAAATTTTCATATTGGAATTGTTCTCCTGTTTCAGGTATTTTTCCTAGATTGGAGAGAACAAAACCTGCAATTGTTTCATATTCTCCTTTTGGGAGATTTAAGCCCATTTCGTCGTTAGCTTCTTGAATATCCATACCTCCATCAATTTTATATACATTAGGCCTTATGTTGAAATATTCTTCTTCAGGAGATTCTCCTTCTTCTCCTACTCTTCCAACAACTTCTTCTGTTAATCCCTTTATTGTCACAATGCCTGCTAAGCCACCGTGTTCGTCTAAACAAATAGCAACTTGGTGTCCGTTTTCTCTTAATTCTTCAAAAAGCTCTCCTGTAGTTTTTGTTTCAGGTACGAAATAAGCATCGCGAAGTATGTCTGTCGTGGAGTCTGTTTCAGTAATACCTTTTGTTGCTAGCATTCTAAGAACGTCTTTTGCTGAAATGATTCCAACAATATCATCTCTTGATTCTTTGTGAACAGGGAATCTTGTATGAGGGTGTTCGGTATAAATTTGGAGGAATTCGTTTAAGGTAATTCCTCTTTCGACACTAATAATTTCTGTGCGAGGAGTCATAACTTCTCGTACTTGCCTATCTGTAAATTTAAATACATTTTCAAGCATTTCTGCTTCGCTTGGATCTACAGTTCCTTCTGCCTCTCCAATGTCGATCATAGACAATATTTCACCTTCTGTTATTGTCTCGTCTGGAGTGTATTCTCTTTCATAAAACCCTTGGGTTTTAGTTGTTAACCATTGAAGTAAAATGACAGCAGGATACATGCAAAATTCAAATAATTTTAGAGTTCGAGCATATAAAAATGCTATTGACTCAGATTTTTTAACAGCAATACTTTTGGGGATAATTTCTCCAAATATTAGCAATATGATTGTGCCGGTAATTGTTGCTATTATAACGGATTTAGGCCCTTCCCCAATCAAATTAGCGACCAAAGTTGTTATTATTGCGGTAAAAGCAACGTTTACTAGATTGTTACCAAGTAATATCGTTGATAAAAGTCGTTCAGTATTCGCAATCATTGCTGCTACACGTTTTGCGCCAGGCTTTTTACTGCTTATTAAATATGATAAACGAGTTTTTTGAAGTGACAAAAAGGCAGCTTCTGAACTTGAAAAAAAAGCAGAAAACACAAGAAATATAAATATGAGAGTGATACTGATCACTATTTCATATGTCAAAGTTAACCCCCGTCTATATTTTTATATTATATATATATTATAGAACGAGGTATTTGTTTATTTTTGGTATAGTTAAAAATCAGATTGAATTTCTTCCCATACTTTTTTGGTTGCAGAATTGGCAATTGAATAATTGAAACCTCTTCTGATTAAATATCCTAACATTTTCTGTTGAAACTTAACCCAAGGTAATCGAGATAGGCTTTTTGACTTTTTAGCAGCTAATTCATGACAAGTTTTGTGGTCGTCTATATTTTTTGTAGCAAGGTCAATATTTTCTTTAGAGATGCCTTTTTTAGATAATTCTTTTTTTATATAAGACATACTTTTTGGTTTGGAATTAATCCGACTTTCAGTAAATGATTTTGCAAAACGAGTGTCGTCTAAAAATTTAAGCTCATACATTTTTGAAATAGTTGATTTTATAACGGGTTCGTCAAAATCTTTTAATAGACGAACCCTTAATTCTTGTTCACTACGCAATCTGTAATTAATGAATTTCATTGCTACAGATTGCGCTTTATCAAGTGTGTTCTTATCCTTCAGGTTCATTTGTCATAGTCTCAGAGGTCGGAACTATTAAGTCATTTGACGGTTCTTCTGGAGTTAAAGATTCTTTTACAAGCTCGGCTATTTCGTCTGTTAGCACAGGGTTTTCTTTTAAGTATGATTTAGATTTTTCTCTACCACGCCCTATTTGTATTTCGCCAAAAGAGTAAAAAGAACCATTCTTTTTAACAATTGACTGTTCTACAGCAAGGTCTAACAGGTCGCCTTCATGACTTATTCCTTCGTTAAACATTATGTCAAATTCGGCTGTTTTGAAAGGAGCGGCTAATTTATTTTTCACTACTCTAGCTCTAACTCTATTTCCTAATATATCGGTGCCTTGTTTAATAGATTCTATTCTTCTTAAATCAATTCTTACAGAGCTATAAAATTTTAACGCTCTCCCTCCAGGTGTTGTTTCTGGGCTTCCCCAGAAAACGCCTACTTTTTCTCTTACCTGGTTAATAAATACCACAGCAGTATTGGACTTGCTTATGGAGGATGTTAATTTTCTTAATGCTTGAGACATTAAACGGGCCTGTAGCCCTACATGACTATCTCCCATATCTCCTTCCAATTCAGCTTTTGGGACCATAGCGGCTACACTATCTATAACAACTATATCTAAGGCACTGCTTTTTACTAAGTATTCACAAATTTCTAAAGCTTGCTCAGCAGTATCTGGTTGAGATATTAATAAATTTTCTATATCAACACCACATTTCCCAGCATAGCTCGGGTCTAAAGCATGTTCTGCGTCTATATAAGCTGCAGTCCCTCCATTTCTTTGTGCGGTTGCCATTATGTGATAGGTTAAAGTTGATTTTCCAGACGATTCTGTACCGTATATTTCTGTTACTCTTCCTCTGGGTATCCCTCCTATTCCAAGAGCGTTATCTAGAGATGGGGAACAAGTGGAAATCGCATCTATTTTCACATCTTGAGCGTCACCTAGTTTCATTACGGCACCCTTTCCGAAATGTTTATCTATTTGGCTTAACGCAAGATCGAGAGCTTTACTTTTTTCATCTTTACTCATTGCAGACTCCTGTAGAGGGTTTAAATTTATCAATTTGAATAAAGGCTAGCATAGATTTACTCCCAAGTAAACACATTTGTTCTAATGTTTTTATTATTTTAGAACAGATGTGTTTACTTGAGGATAGACTGAAGGGTTTCTCCGATAAACGCAGGTCCTGGGATTATTTCAACTCCGGCAGATTTTAGTGTTTTTATTTTTTCGTCAGCTTTTCCCGCAGATCCTGTGATGATCGCTCCGGCATGTCCCATTCTTTTACCTTTTGGTGCACTTTGACCTACGATCAATGCTGCAATGGGT
>CEQQ01052244.1_pt1 | contig 24633 bp, 24 predicted proteins | sample 531041 | NCBI WGS metagenome assembly CEQQ01 (sample SAMEA2621222, study PRJEB7988) | marine metagenome | biome: marine biome (ENVO:00000447); feature: deep chlorophyll maximum layer (ENVO:xxxxxxxx); material: "saline water (ENVO:00002010), including plankton (ENVO:xxxxxxxx)" | depth 150 m | reverse complement strand
GTCAATGCAATTATTGATGCATCGTATAAATCTATAAAGTCAAAAAAATGGGAAAAGATTAATTTAGACATATGGAGAGGTAAAGAAGGTGTTAGTAAAATTAATACTCTTGAAGACTATGATGATAAATATTATCTAGTTAAAGAAGAAGTAACTCATTACGGTGACAAAAAATTAATTCTTAAAGGTAAAGAGGATGGCAAAATAGTTGAAAAAATTATCAAAGAATAGATCTTTTTTTTAATAGTACCCTACTCGAATTATTTTCTTTATTAAACTTTTTTAGACTTGTCAATTGAACTCCAAATAATTGAGAAACCTCCCAAAGTGATTCATCTTCCCTTCGCAAATAAATTTGAACCTTACCCCTTCTTCTCTTTTTTGTTAAGTAGTATGGAATTCCAGGAATAATAATATGGTTATTATTTATATCATTAAAAGTCAAAAAAGATTTTTTTGTTAAGCTATATAGGTTAATAATTTTTTCAATATTATCTGTAGAATCAGCAATAATCGCAAGGAGACCATTCAATTTAACAGTTCTTTTCGATATGACCTCTAAAATTTTTTCATCAACAGGAGAAGTAAATTTTTCTTCTATGATATCATCAATTTTATCGGTTATTATTGAGGCTGTTCTTTTAAATACATTCTCCTTTTTTTCAGGGATTAAGAAAGAGTAAACTTTGTCTCTTGGAATTCTATCTGATTTAATCCAAGAATTAAATGAAGTCAATTCACTTCTATCAATTGATAAATTTTTTGATAAGTCTTTCACTGAACTAAATGATCTGTTTTCATAAACAGAGAAATTATCATTATAATTTTTACTATTAGTATAGTTTTCAAATGCTATTTTATATCCTAAAAATTTAATTATGTACCAATGAGTATTGGTATCTATTGTCATCCTTTTTGATCCATATAATTTTGGATCAACTACAGCCTTAGCACCGTTAAGACCTTGGTAATATGAGTAGATAGAAAAAATCCAATTCTCAAATAGAAAATTACTATTCTTTATATATTTAGAGGCAGCTCTAGTTGATGACACTATGTTTTTTCTTTCGTCAATTTTATCGTTGATTATTAATCCGTAATCTTCTGCGGTTTCTTTTTTAAACTGCCAAAAACCAACAGCATTTGATGATGAAACTGCATCAGGGATAAGTGCACTTTCTTGAAGAGCTAAATATTTTAGGTCATCAGGCATTTCCTCTTCTCTTAAAATTCTTTCAATAATTGGAAAATATATATTGACCCTATCAACAAATATTTGAAAATATTTATCGTTTATATGAAGAGCATCAACTTCATTTTGAATAATAGGAATAACATCACTAGAAATATTTAAAACCATATTATCAATTCTTATTTTGTCTGGTACTCTAGGAGAATTTTGAGAAAAGGATTCTGTTAAGAAGAAATTAAAAAAAGAGAAAAGAATTAAGAAATTAATTTTCATTTTTTAGAATAAGAGTAAGTCCATCTCTAACTGGAAGTATCAACTTTGAAATTTTTTTATTCTTTTTAATGTAATCATTAAAATCATTCATATATACGGCTATCTTATCTTTTTGATTCTTTGAAAGATCAGTAACTTTTCCTTTCCATAGAACATTATCTACAATGATGACTCCACCTAAACTTAATTTATCAATTACATTATCAAAATAATTTTTATAATTTTTCTTATCAGCATCAATAAAAACTAAATCAAATGTTAGATCAATTTCTGGAATTACCTTTAATGCTTCCCCAATTTTTTGTTCAATTTTAGTTGCATAATCAGACCTTCTAAAAAAATCATTAACTTTTTCATATAAACTTTTATCTCTATCAATGGTAATTAATTTACCATCATCTTTTAAACCTTCAGCTAAACAAAGAGCAGAATAGCCTGTATAAGTACCTATTTCAAGGATATATTTTGGGTTTTTAACCTTTGAGATAAAACTCAAGATTCTTCCCTGTAAGTGTCCAGATAACATATTTGGTTGATGTACATTTTTGGATGTATATTCATTGATTTCTTTAAGAAGAGGAGATTCTTTGTCAGATAAAGCTTCAACATATTTCTCGATATTCTTATCAACAAAATCCATAATAAGCAAATTAAAAATTTATTAACAATTAATGTATCTTTAAGACAAAATAAAGCTAATGAGATACGAAATAATTGATAAATCTCTTTTTATTGATAACAGAAAAAACTTTTTAAACAAAGTAGATAAAAATTCAGTATCAGTATTTGTTTCGAATGATTTTATGCCTACAAATGCTGATGAAACATTACACTTTGTCCAAAATACCAATTTATTATATCTGACAGGAATTGATCAGGAAGATACTTTTTTAATATTAGCTCCTAATTTTCCTGATAAAAAAATGAGGGAGATACTATTTATTAAAGAAACTAGTGAGGAAATAGCTATTTGGGAAGGAAATAAATTAACTAAAGAGGAAGCAAGAAAGATATCTGGAATAGAAACAATAATGTGGAATAATAATTTCAAAAATGTTTTAGACTTGATATTAGCTGAATCTGAAAGCATTTATCTTGAAAAAAATGAGCATATAAGGTCAAACACTAAAGTTCAAACATCTCAAGATAGGTTTATTGATGAAATAAATAAAAAATATTCAACATATAAAGTAAAGAGATCATACCCTATTCTTAGTGAATTGAGAATGATAAAGAATAAAATTGAAATAGACTTAATACAAAAAGCTTGTAATATTACCGATAAAGGATTTAGAAGAGTATTAAATTTTATACAACCAGATATAATGGAGTATGATATTGAGGCAGAATTTATTCATGAATTCATCAAAAATAGATCTAAGGGATTTGCATATCAACCAATAATTGCTTCTGGAATAAATGCTTGTTCTCTTCATTACAATACTAATAATTCACAATGTAAGTCTGGCGACCTAATATTAATGGATGTTGCAGCTGAATACTCAAATTATAAGTCTGACATGACAAGAACAGTACCAGTAAACGGAAAATTCACAAAAAGACAATTAGAAATATATAATGCCGTATTAAATGTTAAAAATAAAGCTACTAATATTTTAAGACCAGGTATTTCAGTTAATGAATATCATAAAGAGGTTGGAAAAATAATGGAGAGTGAACTAATTAGAATAAAGTTGATTGATAAAGAAGACGTAAAAAAACAAGATCCTAAAAACCCTATATACAAAAAATATTTTATGCATGGAACATCACATCATCTAGGTTTAGATGTGCATGATGTTGGTAATTTCTATGTTAATTTATCTCCTGGAAATGTATTTACAGTAGAACCAGGTATATATATCAGAGAAGAAAACTTAGGGGTAAGACTAGAAGATAATATACTAATTGGAGAAAATCAAAATCATAATCTAATGAAAAATATTCCTATTCTTCCAGAAGAAATAGAGGATATTATGAATAGTTAATTGAAATTATCCTATTGATACTCTTAGAAACTTATCTACTGTCAAGTCAGATGAGAATGTCCCAAGATATGATTCAATTGTCATAGAATTATCTTTCACAAAAGGCTGACTCAAAAGAGTATTTTCCTTGAAAAATTTTTGAAGCTTCCCCTGAGCAATTTTTTCAACAATATTTTCAGGCTTTCCTTCTTTTATTGCTTGCTCTTTACCAATTTCAATTTCTTTATCAATTACAGATTGGTCTACACCATCTTTATTAAGAGCAATAGGATTCATAGCAGCAATTTGCATTGCAACGTCTTTACCTGCAGAAACATAGTCAACTGAAGAGGTATTAACTAAAGAAACCAATACACCTAATTTATTACCAGCATGTATATATGGAACAATTTTTTCTCCTTCTAGATTTTCAAACTGTCTAAGTTCAATTTTCTCACCAATCTTTCCAATGAGGTTAACTATTTCTTGTTCTATAGTCAAAGAGTCTAATTTTGAGGATAATATTTCCTCTACAGATGAAAAGTTATTTTCAAATGCAGTATCTAAAATTCTAGATGCTAGTTCTTGAAAATCTTCATTTTTAGCAACAAAATCAGTCTCACAAGTAAAGGATAATATAGATGCTTTATCTTCATTGGAGCTTAATTTATATATTACAATTCCTTCAGAAGTTTCTCTATTTGACCTTGCTGCTGAAACTTTTTGACCTTTTTTTCTTAAAATATCAATTGCTTTGTCAAAATCTCCACCTGCCTCAACAAGTGCTTTTTTACAATCCATCATACCTGAACCGGTCTTTTGCCTTAGTTCATTTACTTCTTTTGCAGAAATATTTACTGACATAATACTTGAAAATTTATTTAGTTACTTCTTTCTTAGAATCCTTAGCTTTCTTTTCAGCCTCTTTCTTTTCTTTTGCCTCCTTTTCAGATGCTTCTTTTTCTTGTTTAATTCTAATTTCTTCTTTTATTTTTTCTCTCTCTTTAAGTCCCTCAGCTATAGCTGCAGAAACATAATCCATAATTAATGAAACAGAAGTAAATGAATCATCATTTGAAGGAATCTCAAAATCAATTGAATTTGGATCAGAATTAGTATCTACCATTCCATAAACTGGTATATTTAGTTTCTTTGCTTCTTGAACAGCAATTGCTTCATGATTAACATCTACAACAAATAGTGCAGCTGGAATTCTATTTAGAGTTGAGATACCACCTAATGCTCTTTCGAGTTTATCTTTATCTCTAGACATCATTAATCGCTCTTTTTTAGAAAAATCCTGGGTATATGTATCTTGATTTTCCAAATTCTCAAGTGAAGACAACTTTTTAAGTGATTTTCTTATAGTTGAAAAATTAGTTAACATACCGCCTAACCATCTTTCAGTAACATATGGCATTTTTAATTCTTTTGCCTTTTCAGATACATATGTTTTAGCCTGTTTTTTTGTTGCAACAAACATAATTTTTCTACCTGATTTTGCAATATTTTGTAGAGAAGCAGCAGCTGTATTGGCACATTCAATTGTTTTATGTAAATCAATAATGTGGATACCATTGTTCTCCATAAAAATATACTCTGACATTTTAGGATTCCACTTTCTAGTTAAATGACCAAAGTGTACACCTGCTTTTAATAAATCTTTATGTTCTAATTTCTTTATCATAATTTTATCTCTTAACCCACTGGAATGCTCTCCTTGCTTTTCTTCTTCCGTATTTCTTCCTTTCAACCATTCTAGGATCTCTAGTTAAAAAGCCTTCTTTTTTAAGAATAACCCTAGTTTCTTCATCATTTTTTACTAATGCTCTTGAAACAGCAAGTCTTATTGCTTCGGCCTGACCTTTTAGACCCCCTCCATAAATATTTACTTTAAAATCAAACCCTGATGAAGCATCTACTAATTTTAAAGGTTGCTCTACGATTAACTGTAATAATTCTGATGCAAAATATTCATCTAATTTTTTTCCGTTTATCATGAATGAACCTTTACCAGGTCTCATGTATAGTCTCGCTACAGATGTTTTTCTTCTTCCAACAGTATTGATAATATCCATATTATAATTTAATTTCTTTAGGTTTTTGTCCTTCGTGTGGATGTTTTGAATCTTCATATACAAATAGGTTTCTAAATAACTCTCTGCCTAACCTATTTTTAGGTAACATCCCTTTAACTGCTTTCTCAATAATGAAAGTTGAAGATTTTCTTTCTTTAAGCTGTAACGGGTTAGTTATTTTTTGTCCACCTGGGTAACCACTGTAAGAAACATACTGCTTATCTCTCCATTTTTTACCAGTTAATTTAATCCCATCTGAATTAATGATAATTACATAATCACCACAATCCATATGAGGTGTAAAAGATGGTTTATTCTTTCCTCTTAAGATTTTAGCAACTTCAGATGAAAATCTACCTAATGTTTTTCCATCAGCATCAATAATGTACCAATCCTTCTGAATTGATTCTTTATTTAAGTATTTAGTCTTGTAACTATTTGAATCCATTTGCTTCTAAAAAGTGAGCAAAAATAGATTTATTAATAAATAAAAACAATATTTATGATGTAAATATTATATCATTTCAACCTCATTCTTTTTCAAGACTTTTTTAAGAGATTTTCTTCTCTTAGAAGATTTAGGAGCAAGTTTTAAATTAAATGAAAAAATTGAACCTGTATTTATCTTAGATTTTAATTTAATTTTCGTTTTGTGACCTTCAATGATATGTTTAACAATTGCAAGGCCTAAACCTGTACCACCTTTCTCTTTTGATCTACTTTTATCTATTCTGTAAAACCTCTCAAATATTCTTTTTCTATGATTTTTAGGGATCCCTTTACCATTATCAATTACTTTAATATTGATCACTTTTTTTCTTTTTTCACACTTAATAGTAATAATTGAATTATCATTTGAGTATTTAATACTATTAGATATTAAATTTTTAAGAACTTGAAAAATCCTATAATAATCAGCAATTACTACCACTGATTTGTTGTCTGAAAATTCAGCGTCAAGACTTATTTCTCTAGTTTTTGCGAGAGGCTCCAATTGCTCAACTGTCTCATTAACTAAACTAATGATATCAAAAGCTTCCATTTTCATTTTAATTTCTCCTGACTCCATTTGAGATATTGTTAATAGATCTCTAACAAGTAGATCAAGATAATCTAAGCTCTTGGCTGCCTTACTCAAGAATTTTTTTCTGATTTTATCATCGGCATTCATATTGTCAAGTAATGTGTGAACAAAACCTTGTGCTGCAAAAATTGGTGTTTTAAGTTCGTGGGATACATCCTGTAAAAAATCCCTTCTGAATGCTTCTAATCTTTTCAACTCATCAATTTCTAATTGTTTCAAATTAGCATAATTGTATATTTCTTCATTTATTCCTTTTAAAGGATTAATTTTTCTAAGAAGAGATGTATCAACTTCTATTCTTTCAAATTCTTTATTTCTTATTCTTTCGAACGATTTATATATCTCTTTAATTTTCTTATCAAATAAATTTTCAGTAATGATCGCAAATAAAAGTGTTGAGGAAAAAATGGATATTATACCTGCTGTCAGTAGCTTTTCTGCGTCACTAACTCCAAGTAACAACGCTGTTGTTAATGATATAATTCCAACAATTATACCAAAAAGAACAGAGATAGATTGAGAGTTATTCATAGGTTAAAATTACGAGAATTTAAGTTAAGTTTTGGAATCAATTTTTAAACTTATATCCAACACCTTTGATTGTATTAATAATACCTTGACCTAATTTTTCTCTTATTTTCCTGATATGAACATCAACTGTCCTTGCAACAACATGAACATCTGTACCCCAAATATTTCTTAGTAAAGATTCTCTGCTAAATACTTTTTTTGAGTTGGTTGCCAAAAAATGTAATAATTCAAATTCTTTTTTTGGAAAAAATATTTCTTTATCATCTAATTTAACAACATAACTATCTTTATTAATAGTTAGATTATCAATTTTAACTAAACTATTTTTAGATTCAATTGATGATTTTCTTTTATAAAAAGAATTTATCCTACTTATCAGAGCTCTAGGCTTTATTGGTTTAGTTATATAGTCATCACCTCCAGCTTCAAAAGCCGCAACCTCAGAATACTCCTCTACTCTAGCCGTTAAAAATAAAATGAAAATAGATCGAAATTTTTCTATTTCTCTTAATTTTATACACGTTTCAATGCCATCAATTTCTGGCATCATTATATCAATTAGTACAAGGTCTGGATTCATTTTATTAGCAATTTTTAGACCTTCTTTACCTGATATGGCAGTTTTTACTACATAACCTTCTGATTCTAAATTGTATTTAAGAAGTAATAGTATGTCCTTCTCATCATCAATAGCTAGTATTTTAAAATCTGATTTTGACATATTGCAATTTAAGCTGATTTAAAATATTTAATATCAAAATTTAACCAAATTTTAAATTATTAATTTATTGGTTATATAGAATTAATTTTTATTTAACATTAGAGTAATCTGACACTTCAATTACGAAGCTTCCAAAGTTCATTTTAGCTTCTAACTTCAAAGGAATTTTTCTATTATCATCGGTTAACCAAAATTTTACTGCGTCTTCCTCCTCAAATAATTTATTTTTAGGTATTACAGGAGCAAATACCAATGAATTATAGTTACCAATCTTTGTTTCTATAGTATCTCTTCTCAAGAATTTCATTTGATAACTAAACTTCTCATTTTCTTCAAAATAAGGAATCTCAATTAATTCCCTGGACAATGTTTCCGAATAATCTAATGATCTCAAGTATGCTAAACTTGCTATCCAGTAATTCATAAAGTAAGAACGAATTATTTTTTTAATATCATCTTCAAAATGCAAATATTTATGCTCAACAAATTCTTTTGTTTCCTTATCTAAAATTTCAATTTGAACACTATCAGAATTTTCAACAAAATTTAAAATCTCATTCTTTCTATATTTTCCTTCTCTAAGATATTTATAGAATTTTTTTGGCTCCAATTCATTTTTTGTAATGTAAACTCCCCATTTATCTCTAACTGTTGTAAATAAATCAAAGAGACCTATAGATTTACCTGTCACATCAATTTGAATGGTTTCTTCATTGCCTACCGAATGAATTTTAGTATCGGTCACCATAGACGCTTCTCCAGCATTAAAAATTCCAAATGTGACAAGAAAATCCACCTTTTCTCCTGGAATGGTATTATAATCTTGTGACAAAATAGAATTTGTCAGAAAAAACAGAAAAAGAAATATTAACTTATTATTCAATTAAAATAGTATTATAAGTAGCAAAAATATTAAAATATGAGAATCTAACTACGTATATTTGGAGATCTTTAAGTTAATTTTTATTAAATATTACTAAAAATATTAGCATTTTATTTTAATACTACTTATTTTAGCAAAAATTAATTACAATGAAAGAAACAAAAGAAAAATCAAAAGCTCTCGGTTTAGCAATCGAAAAACTAGAGAAAACATATGGTCAAGGCACCATAATGAAATTAAGCGATGAAAATATTGTTAAAATCCCAAGTATTCCCACCGGGTCTTTAAGTTTAGATATAGCCTTAGGAATTGGCGGGCTACCTAAAGGAAGAGTTGTAGAAATATATGGACCTGAGTCTTCAGGTAAAACTACACTATCGATGCACTGTATTGCAGAAGCACAAAAAAAAGGGGGAATTGCAGCATTTATTGATGCCGAACACGCATTTGATAAGACATATGCGGAAAACCTTGGAATAGATACAGAAAATTTATTGATATCACAGCCAGATAATGGAGAACAAGCTTTAGAAATTAGTGAACAACTAATAAGATCTAACGCTATTGATATTATTGTTATTGACTCTGTAGCTGCATTAGTACCAAAAGGAGAAATAGAAGGAGAAATGGGAGATAGCATGATGGGACTTCAGGCTAGACTGATGTCACAAGCACTAAGGAAATTAACAGGTGTAATTCACAAGTCAGGTTGCATTTGCATATTCATCAATCAATTAAGACAAAAGATCGGTGTTATGTTTGGAAATCCAGAGACAACTACTGGAGGAAATGCACTTAAATTTTATTCATCTGTAAGACTAGACATTAGAAGAATTGGTCAAATTAAAGATAGTCCTGATAATATAAATGGAAACAGAACAAAAGTTAAGGTTGTTAAAAACAAAGTTGCTCCTCCATTTAAAGTTGTAGAATTTGATATCATGTATGGTAAAGGGATTTCAAAATCAGGTGAAGTCTTAGATTTAGGAGTTGAACTAGAACTAATTCAAAAATCAGGTTCATGGTTTTCGTACAATGGAGAGAAGCTAGGACAAGGAAGAGACTCTGTTAAAACAATACTTGAAGATAACCCTGAACTAATGGGTGAACTTGAAGGATTAATAAAAGAGAAGCTAGCTAGTTAGATCGAATAGCCTCTACCGGATCTAAATTTGAAGCAAATAAAGCAGGGAAAAATCCTGCAAGTATTCCAATAATTGAGGAAATTGAAACTCCAACAATAACATTCTTTAAAGATATTACCAGGTCAAATGATCCCAGATCTGGTAATGTTAAAAGAAATACAAAAAATATTCCAAATAGTCCACCAAAAATACTTAAGAATGAAGATTCAAAAAGAAACTGCATTAAAATAAAATATTTTTTTGCACCGAGTGATTTTTGAAGACCAATAATAGGAACTCTTTCCTTTACTGAGACAAACATAATGTTTGCAATTCCAAACCCACCAACTAAAATTGAAAAGCTACCAATAACCCATCCAGCAATACTTATTGTACTAAAAATTGCAGAAACAAATGATGCTAGATATTCAGGTCTATTTATTGCAAAACTATCATCTTCTATAGGTTTAATGCCTCTTTTTGCTCTCAAAAGTCCTTTTAATTCATATTCTAAATTTACTAAACCTGGGTCTTCATCACCATTTCCTTTAACTCTTAATGTAGCATTTGAGCCTTTTTTACCAACTTTAAATATTTTCTTAAAACTATTAAATGGAATAAACATTTGCCTATCAAATGAATCGCCTGCACCAAAAGACTCACCCTGTTCTTTAGTAACTCCAATTATAGTATAAGATTTTCCTTTGATTTTTAGTTGCTTGCCAATTGCAATATCTGGTGATTTAAACAAATCTTCCATTATTTTATAACCTATAATTGCTGCATTTGAGCCTGTTAGTGTCTCATTTTGAGTAAAAAATCTTCCGGCATCAAATTCCCAATCCCCAAAAAACTGATTTTCAAATACTACACCATTTAAATTTTCAATAACAGAACTATTATTAAGATATTTAACATTCACTCCCCCTCTTGATGTTAGAATCTCTACAGCTTCTGCATTAGAAAGATTTTCTTTCAAAAATTCATATTCATTATATGTGGGTTCAGGTCTTCTAAAAAATTTCCACCATTCATAGCTAGGATTATTAAAATCCCAAGGCCATTTTTCTACTCGTAAGTTATCTGTACCCAAAAAACTTAGATTGTCCTTAATACTTCTTTCAAGTGAATCAACAGTAGATAAAACAGCAATTATTGTAAAAATTCCAATAGTTACACCTAATAAAGATAATATTGTTCTAACCGGATTAGCTACTAAAGCATTGAAGGAAAAGATGAAACTTTCTTTTAATAACCTTAAAAATAATTTCATAAATTAAAAGTATGTTAAACTAATTAATTAGTTTTGCTGACTCCAAAACTAAGGTAATTTTATTAAACAAATATGAAACTTTCTGAATTTGATTTTAAGCTAGCATCAACTAGAACCGCATTACATCCTGCCACTAATAGAGACGAATCTAGACTCATGGTTGTTCACAAGGATACTGGTAAAATTGAACATAAACAATTTAAAGAAATTATAAAATATTTTAAAGAGGACGATGTTTTAGTGCTTAATGATACAAGGGTTTTTCCTGCGAGATTATACGGTCAAAAAGAAAAAACCGGAGCTAAAATTGAAGTTTTTTTACTTAGAGAACTCAATCCAGAACTTAATTTATGGGATGTATTAGTTGATCCAGCTAGAAAAATAAGAGTTGGAAATAAACTTTACTTTGGAGATGGTGAATTAGTAGCAGAAGTAATTGATAATACTACTTCAAGAGGAAGAACAATTAGATTTATTCCTGAAGACAGTGAAAAAAACTTTTATGATATTATTCACGAATACGGAGAAACGCCTCTTCCAAAAGAAATTAAAAGAAAAGTTGATAAAAAAGATGAAGAAAGGTTTCAGACTGTATATGCAAAACATTTAGGTGCGGTAGCGGCACCAGCTGCAGGACTACATTTTACTGAAATTTTGCTTAAGAAATTAGAATTAAAAGGAGTTCACATTGTAAATATCACATCACATACTGGTCTAGGAACTTTCAAAGATATAGACGTTGAAGATCTTACAAAACATAAAATGGATTCCGAGAATTATGCTGTTCCCAAGGAAACTGAAATAGCTGTAAATAAGGCATTAGAAAATAATAAAAGAATATTTGCTGTTGGAACATCTAGTATGAAAACACTTGAGACAGCTGTTTCTGCAAATGACAAACTTAAGTCAAAAAGTGGATGGACTGATAAATTTATTTTCCCACCGTATGAATTTAAAATTTGTGGAGGAATGATTACTAACTTTCATTCTCCAAAATCTACCCTTTTAATGATGGCAACTGCATTTGGTGGCTTTGATACTATAATGAAAGCTTATAAAGTTGCTATCAAAGAGAAATATATGTTCCACACTTACGGGGACGCTCTTTTAATAATCTAATTTTTATGATTAGATCAATTATCTTGATGGCAGCAGGAACCGGAGAGAGGATGAATTCAGATATTCCTAAACAGTTTATTGAAATAAATGGCTTACCAATTATTATACATACTTATAAGGTATTTCAAGCAATTAAAGGACTAAAAATATACATTGTACTTCCAAACAAAGGTTTTGATAAATGGAATAAATATATTTCTGAATACATTGATAAAGACACAGAAATAATTAAAGGAGGAAGTCAGAGGAATATATCCGTTAGGAATGGAGTAAATGCTATTATATCAGATGAAGGATTAGTGGGAATTCATGACGGTGTCAGACCATTTATATCTATTGATTTAATAAGTAAGCTATTTGATGAAGCTGAAAAAGAAGGAAATGCCATTCCATTTACTAACTCAGTAAATTCTATGAGAAAAATAGATGGAAAAAAGAACTTTTCAGTAGATAGGTCTCAGTATGTACAGATACAGACTCCACAGGTGTTCAAAACAAAGCTTATTAAAGACTCATTAAATAACATAAAAGAAGATAATTACACTGATGAAGCAAGCTTGATCGAGGAAATAGGATTAAAAATTAATCTTGTTAAAGGAGAGATAGAAAATATTAAGATTACTACAAATAGTGACCTTAATTATTTCAATTAATATTCATCTTCATTAAAAAAGAAATCATCTTTAGTTGGATAATCTGGCCATATTTCTTCGATGCTTTCATATGGAGCACCATCATCTTCTAGTTCCTGCAGATTTTCAGTTACTTCAGCTGGAGCACCTGTTCGGATAGAAAATTCAATTAACTCATCTTTAGTTGCTGGCCAAGGAGCATCTTCTAAGTGATTAACTAGTTCTAAAGTCCAATACATCTTAACAGTTTTAAATTCTTCGCAAAAAGAATACTTTTATAATTAAAAAATCAAATAAAAACGATTTTTTTTTCTAACCGAATAAAAAATACTTTTACACATAAATTTTAAAAAATTAATGACTTTAGTGAAATATCATTAAATAATTGATTTTTGAAATTAAAATAAAAATCCTCCAGAATATTTGAGAATGTTAAAAAAAATATATTTTTGCACACGAAATTAATATTATGGCAAATCATAAATCAGCAATAAAAAGAATAAGATCTAGTGAGACTAAGAAGCTTAGAAATAAGTATCAGCACAAATCAACGAGAACTGTTATTAAAAAATTAGAACAAGAAACAAAGAAGGCTGCTGCAGCTAAAAAATTACCAGAAGCTGTATCTATGATAGATAAACTCACTAAAAACAATATTATTCATAAGAATAAAGCAGCTCACTTGAAATCAAAACTTACAAAAAAAGTCAATAGCTTAAAATAATTATCATTGAGGGGCATAGTTCCACTTATTTTAATATCAATCTTTCTTTCAATAGCATATTATCTTTATAATTCTACATTAGAATACGAACAATATTCCATAATCTTAGATGATTATAGGCAAGAAAGAAATGATTTCTTAAATAATTCCTCATCATCTCCACTTAAAGGTTCAGGATATAAATTATCATATTACGATCCTAATGTCAACTTTAAGGTAATAGCCGTAGTTTCTGAAAATGAGAACACAGACACAATTACGTTAGCAACCTCAACTGGAAGTATTGAAAGGTTTTTAGATTTTGCTGACCTTAGTTTTAAATTAGGAAGATCAAAATATTCATTACCAGTTTATAAATATTTAGAAGGTGTTAATAAGGGAGATTTATTTTTTTGTTTTTTAGATAAAACAAATTCAACATCTACTTATCCAGGAGGGCGATACATTGATATTGAATTTGAAAATGCTAAAAGAATTGAGCTTGATTTTAATAAGTCTTATAACCCCTACTGTGTATATAATGAAGAATACAGCTGCCCCATACCATCTTCTGAAAATTATATTGATATGGAAATATTAGCTGGAGAAAAATTAACTAAATAAATAGAATCTTCTCCTTTAATAATCTCAATTTTCTCTAATTTTATTGATTAACTTTATTAATAATGAAAATCTCTCTTAACTGGTTAAAAAAATTCATAGAAATAAGTGAAAATCCAGAGGATTTAGAATCAATTCTCACCGAAGTTGGACTGGAAGTAGATGAAATTATTTCTTTTGAACCAGATAAAGACTTTTTAAGTAAATTAATAGTTGGTGAAATAACGGCAATAGAAAAACACCCTAATGCTGATAGGTTAAATATAACTAAGGTAAATACAGGGGGTGAAAGCCTTTCCATAATATGTGGAGCAGAAAATATTGAAGTCGGACAGAAGGTCGTAGTTGCTAAATCTGGAACCAAAATCAAGAATACTGAAAAAAAGATACTTGAAATTAAAAAAGCAAAAATTAGAGATATAGAATCTAATGGAATGATTTGTGCAGAAGATGAAATTGGAATTGGAAATTCACATTCTGGAATTATAGTTTTAACAGATAAAGCTAAAGTTGGAGATAAAGCAATAAACTATTTTGATTTAATTTCAGACACGGTGTATGATATCTCACTAACACCAAATAGGGCTGATGCAGCATCACATCTTGGTGTAGCAAGAGATATTAAAGCATCTCAAAAAAGAGAAATTATTTTACCAGACATCAAAAAATTTAATTTTTCAAATGATAAAAAATTTGAAATTGATGTACAAGAATCATTAGCATGCCCAAGATACGCAGGCTGTGTTATTGGTAATATTAAAATTAATGAGTCTCCGTCTGAAATTAAGAACTTACTTATATCTATAGGTATAAATCCAATAAACAATGTAGTAGATATAACAAACTATGTTTTACATAGCCTAGGACAACCTCTTCATGCATTTGATTATGATAAAGTATCCAAAGAAAAAATAATAGTTAGATACGGAAATAAAAATGAAAAATTCATTACACTAGATGGAGTTGAAAGGAAACTTAAAGAAGATGATTTGATGATTTGTGACGGGGAAAATAAGCCAATGTGCATAGCAGGAGTATTTGGAGGAGAGAACTCTGGAGTAACTAAAAAGACAAAAACTATATTTTTAGAGAGCGCCTATTTTAATCCTTCTGATATAAGAAAATCTAGCTTAAACCACGGCCTTAAAACAGATGCATCTTACAGATTTGAAAGAGGAATTGATCCAAATATTACAGTATTTGCTCTTAAGTTTGCTTCTGTTCTTATTAATAAATATTGTGAAGGAGATGTTATATCAGATATTTATGATGTTTACCCAAATAAGATAGAAAATAGAAAAATTGAGATTGACTATGATAGAATCAATAGCTTAATAGGACAGGATATAGATACCAAAAGAATAAATGAAATACTTACTCTATTAGATATAAAAGTAGAAGAGAAAAAAAATAAGGTATTAGCAGATGTACCTCCATACAGAGTTGATGTTACAAGAGAAGCAGATATAATTGAAGAAATATTAAGGGTTTATGGTTATAACAATATAAAAACATCATCTAAAAATCAAAGTGATTTTTTATCTGATGAGAGTACAGGATCATACGAAAACAATATACTATCAAAAGTTATGAACACGCTTGTGAGCTCTGGATTTCATGAAATAACTACAAACTCTCTCACTTCACTTAAACATTCAAAAAATGACTCTTGGGATGACTCAAAAACCATTGAAATGGTTAACAAACTTAGTGATGAGCACGCTATTTTAAAACAAAACCTTTTGTTCACTGGACTAGAATCTATTCGCTATAATCTTAATAGAAAACAAAACAATCTCAAATTTTTTGAATTTGATAAGGTATACAGTCAAGGAAATGATAATAAATTCATTGAAACAAAAAAGCTTGGACTGTACATGACAGGACTTAATAAGGATGAACACTTTTACAGTAATTCTGAGGAAGTATCATTTATTGATATTAAAAATATTATACATAAAATCTTGATTTTAGGTAATATCAATAATTATAAAGTCAAAGAGCTAGAATCAATATCACTAATTAATTGTATTAAAATAATTCAGGATAAAAAAGTGATTTGTAAAATAGGAGAAGTAAAAGAAAGTCTTCTTAAGACTTTTGAAATTGGTCAAAAACTATATTACGCTGAAATATTATGGGAAAATTATTTAACGTGTATAAAAGAAGAATTTACATTCACTAAAATCTCTAAGTTTCCTGAGGTAAAAAGAGACCTATCAATTATTTTATCAAAAAATCAGAAGTTTTCTGAAATTTCTACTATAATCGATCAGAACAGAAAAAAAATAATTAAAAATTATTCCTTATATAATATTTATGAGGGAGATAGAATTGGTAAAGATAAAATTGCCTATGCGTTAAGATTTGTTCTTCATGATGATAATAAAACTTTAGAAGATAAAATTATTAATAGCACTATGGAGAATTTAATTATGAGATTTGAAAAAGATTTAAAAGCAGAAATTAGAAAATAATATGCCTGATAGTCTAAATAAAAAAATTATTGAGTTAGAAAATAAATTTTCTATTCTCATTACTAAATTCAAGAAACTTGAGGCAATAAATGAGAATTTAAAAAAAGAAATCACAGATAAAGAAATTGACTTAATCTTATACAAATTTAATAACACAGGAGATAAAAACTTAGGAGTTCTCACATCAGATGAAAAATCAAACCTAAAAGAAGAGATAGATTCTACAATTGAGGAATTGGATATTTTAATAAATAATATAAAAGAATAATTTGGAAAACCTCTCAATAAAATTAGTAATTGGAAATAGGTCTTATCCTATGAAAGTTCCTATTGAAGATGAACAAAAAATTAGAAATATTGGTAAAGATCTAAATAAGAGAATATCAGAGATAAAAAGTCAAATGAACATTGATGACTTGCAAGATATTCTAGCAATGATTGCATTTAAACTTTCTGTAGAACTTGAAGATAATAAGGGTCAAACCTCAGAAAATAAAGACGCTTACAAAAAAATCGAAAATATAATTAATGAAATTGATAAGAAACTAGAATAATTTACTCTGGAGTCTTTTCATTTGGCCATTCCTTCTTAAAGTCAATCCAATACTTACTAATTGTTGACTTTACTTCTTTTCTTAACCATAACAATCCAATTAAGTTAGGAACAGTCATCAGTGCTATTGTAATAAGCGACACATTCCAGATAACCGTTGTATCAGCAAATGATGCAACAAAAAATCCAATAACATAAATTATTCTGTAATATAGTACTGATCCAGCACCAAATAAAAACGTCATTGCTCTATCTCCATAATATGACCAAGAAATAGCAGTACTAAAAGCAAACAATAAAAGACCGATACTCACAATATAATTACCATAATTACCGAAAAATCCTCTATCAAAAGCAATTGCAGTTAATGGTGCACTATGTACTAAAGATTTACCTTTTACAATTATATCATTTTGAACTTTCCCATCAATTATATCTAGAGTACCATTGAAAATTTCTTCGTTATTATCATAGAATAAAATATCTTCAGCTATAGATCTAGCGTGAAGAATAGATATTTCTTGAGAATACTTTCCGTCAATTACATCTATACTTCCATTATACATTGAAATACCACTATTTCCATTCAGGTAATTAAATAAATCTTTAACATTATTTTCATTATCCTCGCTATACACTTTATCTAGAAAAATAAGATCAGCTTGTGCAAATGTATTTTCATGTTTTTCATTCCATACTCCAGATGATAATAAAACTAAACCTGTAATTGTACAAATAATTATCGTATCAATAAAAGGTTCTAATATGGCTACAAGTCCTTCAGAAACAGGTTCATTTGTTTTTGCAGAAGCATGGGCAATTGGAGCTGAACCTTGACCAGCCTCATTTGAATATAATCCCCTATTTACACCTCTAGAAATTGCAAAAGAGATTGAAGCACCAAGAAAACCTCCTACTGCTGCACTTCCAGAAAAAACTTCAGCAAATATTGAGATAAATGAAGGAACAATATTTTGATAGTTAAATATAATAACTGAAAAAGCTCCAATGATGTATACAACAGCCATAAATGGAACCAATTTTTCTGTAATACTTGCAATTCTTTTAATTCCACCAATAATTACAATCCCTAAAAGAATAGCTAGAATTCCACCAGTAAGCATTTTATCAATACCAAAAGAAGAAAACATTGAATTTGATATACTATTGATCTGAGGTAAGCTCCCAGTGCCAAAAGAAGATAAAACAGTTGCAAAAGCAAATAATATTCCAACCCATTTTAAGTCAACTTTTTTTCCTAAAAGTCTAAAATCAGCATTTTTCATAAAATACATTGGTCCCCCTGACATAGAACCATCAGAAATTTTTTCTCTATACTTATGAGATAAGGTAACCTCTACAAATTTTGTTGTCATACCTACCATAGCAGTAACTAACATCCAGAATAAAGCAGCAGGACCCCCAAGATGAATGGCAAAAGCTACACCAGCAATGTTTCCTGTCCCCACAGTTCCAGACAGAGCAGTAGTAAGAGCTTGAAAATGAGACGTATCACCTTGATCATCTTTTTTATCAAATTTTCCTCTAACTACTTTTAAAGCAAAACTAAAATATCTTATCTGTGGAAACCTTAGATAGAACGTAAAAAATACACCAGTACCAAGTAATAAAGGAACAAACCAAGACGAGCTGCCTAGGTACTGATCAATAAAAATTAAAAATTCATTAAATTCTTGCATGACTATAAAGTTATTTAAATGTAGAAATTATAATTTATCTTCTACCAATTTCATTATTTTTTCTTTTTTCGAATGAGAATCTTTTAAAATTTTATCTGCCTTTTTCATTATATCTTCTCCACCCGTTGCATCTTTCAGATTAATTCTAACATTCAGATAAGCTCCATGTATAGCTGTATGAACACAAAGACAAGCAACTCCTGAATCTGACAATGAATTTTGATTTCCCTCTTTTGCTAAAAACTCAATTATTTCATAGGAGTTATATGATTCCACCATAATATTCAGAGGAATTTGTGCAGCGTACAAAGTAGCATCTTTAATTGCTTTAGATCTAATTTTTTTATTTTCCTCTGAGTCTTTAGGTAACTTATACGCTTCCATTATACTATTAAATGAGTGAGCGTCTTCATCAACAAGAGATAATAATTTTTCTCTTAATTGATTAATTTCATAAGCCTTTGCGCTAAAAATTTCAACTTTATTTTCCCAACCCCTAGTATTACAAGATAAATTAGCAACCATCCCTGCTAATGATGTACCTAATGCTCCAACATAAGATGAAACAGATCCACCACCTGGAGCTGGGGTTTCTCGAGATACTTCATCAGAAAAGCTTCTTGAAGACAGATCAATTAAATTACCATTTTTATTAGTGATTTTGTCTAGATAGTATTCGATAATATTTTTAGTTGGATTAAAATCCTTCAGCTGATTAAGACCTAAAGATTCTATGGCAATCTTAATAATATCAACCTCTGGAATACCAATTGATCTATTTTGTTTTTTTAGAAAATATTTTCCAGCATCAATCATAGATTTTAGTGGAATTAAACCGACTAATTCAGAGCCTGTTACACTAGCACCTCTTGCGTTAGCTTTTTTAACAACTTCCTCAAAAACAGTATGAATAGGAGTTTTAGTGATATTAGTAAGGTTCATTGATATCTGAGCGATACCAAATTCCTCAATATACCAACCAATTGCTTTTACGTGTTTTAAAGAACCAGGAATAGTATCAGGATTTCCATCTTTATCATATACAATTTCACCTATAACAGGGTGTCCTTTTCTTTTAATCCTTCCCTTCTCTCTAACATCAAATGCTATTGCATTTGCCAATCGCGTAGATTTAGTATTTAAGTTTATGTTATAGGCAATAAGAAAATCCCTAACACCAATAGCTGTAGCACCTGATTTTTTATTAAACGCATTTCCAAAATCTGGCTTCCATTCCTTACTATTAATTTTTTTACTTAAACCCTCATACTCCCCAGATCTGATATTTGCTAAATTTCTTCTCTTATCTTCTCTAGCTGAGTGTTCATACAAGTATATCGGTATATTTAATTCTTCTGAAACTTTTTTTGCTAGCTTCTCTGCATAAGGAATAAGCTCCTCAAATGTTATATTGGAGACGGGAATTAATGGACACACATCTGTAGCTCCAAACCTTGGATGTTCTCCGCTGTGTTTAGACATATCAATTTTTTCACTCGCAGTCTTAATTGCGTTAAAGGCAGCAGATATTACTGAATCTGGATCACCAACAAATGTCATCACAGTTCTGTTGGTTGCTTGTCCAGGATCTACATTAAGTAAGTGCACTCCTTTTGTGTTAGAAATAGCCTCTGATATTTCATTTATTATCTCTTGATTTCTTCCTTCAGAGAAATTAGGTACACACTCTATTATTTGATTCACAATTTAAAATTAATATTAATTATAGATTTTACCTCTTTTACAAATAAAAGACGGCTTTAATTTACCTTGATTATAAAGAATATCTCTAAAATCATTTGTTTTAAAACCAATCATATCTGCAATTTTTCCATTCTCAAGAGATCCTCTATCTACTAAAGATAAAGCATTAGCTGATCTACACGTAATCCCAGCAAAAACCTCTGCATTAGATAATTTTTCTATAGATCCCAGAAGAGAAGCCTGCATCAATAAATCACCCATGGGAGCAGAACCAGGATTCCAATCTGATGCAATAGAAACTTTACAGTTATTATCTAAGAGCTTTCTTGCTGGAGCAAATGGGATTCCAAGACCAAGGCTACATCCAGGCAATACAACTCCAGTAGTATCTGATTTTGATAAGTAATCTATTTCTTGATCAGTTATTACCTCAAGATGATCAACACTCACTGCACCATTATCAACTCCAACTTTTAAACCGCCAGAAGTAAATTGATTAGCATGAGCAGTAATATGAAAATCACTTTTCACCTTCTCCAAAAAGTTAGAAGCTTCTGTTACTGAAAAAGCTTTCTCTTCTATAAAAATATCTACTCTATTAGATAATTTATCTTTTTTTATTTTAGGTAGTAAATCGTTAAGAATAGAATCTAGATATTTTTTAGAGGATTCATATTTTTTCGGAGTTACATGTGCAGCAAGACAAGTTGGGATTAGATCTATTTCATTTGATCTATCAATTTTATTAATAATTTTTAACATTCTAATTTCATCTTCTAAAGTAGGAGCGTATCCACTTTTTACTTCACAAGTTAAAACCCCCTCCTGAAAATGTCTTTTAAGTCTATTTAATGTATCATTTGTTAATTGCTCATCGGTACAGTTAGATGTTGAATTCATTGTATTATGAATTCCTCCTCCTTCTTCTAAGATTTGTTGATATGAAATTCCTGAATTTCTTTTTGCATGCTCATCAGATCTATTTCCGTAATGACAGACGTGAGTATGTGAATCAATAAATCCTGGAAGTAATACACATGGATAATTAATTTCTCTTATATCTAAATTATTTTTACTTAATGATAAGAAATCACCCACCTCAATAATTTTACCATCTTCAATTACTACCCCACCTTCTTCTATTATTTCAAGACTATTATCACTAATTGCTCCTCTTTCTGGCAGATTTGCCATTGTAATAATTTGAGAAAAAGGGCCAATTAACTCTTTCAATACTAAATATCTAGATTAAACTTTTTTGAATGCTTTTTAGCAATATCATATCCCGCATCATTATGTCTAAATACACCCATTGCTGGATCATTATGTAACACTCTCTTGATACATTTTTCTGCTCTCTCTGTACCATCTACAAGTACAACCATACCCGCGTGTTGTGAATATCCCATGCCTACACCTCCACCATGATGAAAAGAAACCCAAGTTGCACCACCGGCAGTATTTGACATCAAATTAAGGAGTGGCCAATCTGAAACTGCATCAGAACCATCAAGCATACCTTCAGTTTCTCTGTTTGGAGAGGCTACAGAGCCACAATCTAGATGATCTCTTCCTATTGCTATCGGAGCTGAAACCTTTCCTTGCTTAACTAAGTCATTAAAAATAAGACCTGCTTTCTCTCTCTCACCCATTCCTAACCAACAAATTCGGCATGGAAGACCTTGGAATTGAATTTTTTGTCTTGCCTGAGTAAGCCAGCTAATCATATCTTTATTCTCTGGGAAAGCTTCAATTAAAGCTTTGTCAGTAGTATAAATATCTTCGGGATCCCCAGAAAGAGCTGCCCATCTAAATGGACCTTTTCCCTCACAAAATAGAGGTCTAATATAATCAGGGACAAACCCATTAAAACTGAATGCATCTGCCTCACCACCTTGCTTTGCGAATTCTCTCAAATTGTTACCATAGTCAAATGTTATAGAGCCTCTAGATTTCATCTCCAACATTAAAGAAACATGTCTTGCCATGCTTGTCAATGATAATTTTTTATACTTAACCTGGTCATTTTTTCTTAAACAATGCGCATCACTTAGACTCATACCATTTGGCACATAACCAAAAACTGGATCATGTGCTGATGTCTGATCCGTTAAAATCTCTGGAATTATATCATCTTCCAATAGTTTTTCTAGCAAGTCACCTATATCACTTACTAACCCTACAGATACATTCATTCCTCTTTCCTTTGCTTGAAGGATCCAATCTCTCGCCTCCTCATATGAATCTGTCATCTTATCAATATATTTTGTTTTCAACCTTTTCTGGATTCTCTCTGGATCAATATCTGCTCCAAGAAATGTTGCGCCAGCCATCGTTGCGGCAAGAGGTTGAGCTCCTCCCATACCTCCCAATCCACCTGAGACTAATAATTTACCTTTTAAAGATCCACCAAAATGTTGGTTAGCGCATGCGAGCAAATGTCTCATATGTTCCCTGGAGAATACCTTGAGTTCCAATATAAATCCAGCTGCCTGCAGTCATCTGACCATACATCATTAACCCGTCTTCTTTTAATTTCTCAAAATGCTCCCAATTTGCCCACTCCGGAACAAGATTAGAGTTAGCAATTAAAACCCTTGGTGCCTGTTCATGAGTTCTTACTTTTCCTACAGGTTTCCCAGACTGAATCAACAAACTTTCGTCATCTTCTAGATTTAATAACACATCAATTATTTTCTCTACGGAATCCCTATTCCTAGCAGCTTGACCAGACCCTCCGTAGACTACTAAATTAGATGGATCCTCTGCAACATCTGCATCTAAATTATTTAAAAACATTCTAAGAGGAGCTTCAGTTTGCCAGCTTTTTGCATGTAAAGTATTTCCTGTGGGAGACTTGTAATTTGGATGATTAGCATACTTTTCAATAAAACTTTTAGTATCCATATTTTTTAAGAAGTTAATTCAATTAATTTTTTTGACTTTATAATTATTTCTGCTTCTTTCATATCATCTATAAAAACTTTATCATTATCACAGTGAGATATTTTCGAGCGTATATACTTGTGACAATCCTCTATTTTCTTTCCTGATGAAAGCGGTTTTAAAAAATCATATGCCTGAGATGAACATACAAGTTCAATGCTCAATATTTTTTCTAAATTTTTAACGACTTGAAGAAATTTTACAGCTCCAATAGAACCCATACTAACATGATCTTCTTGACCTAGGGATGTTGTGATAGAGTCTGCACTAGCTGGATAACATAAATTTTTATTCTCACTTGCTAATGCTGCAGTAGTATACTGTAAAATCATAAACCCAGAATTAATACCTGTATTTTTAACAAGAAGCTTTGGTACTTTCTCATTTCCTTTAAGGAGTAGATAAACCCTTCTGTCAGAAATATTTCCAAGTTCAGAAGCTGCTATTATATTATAATCAATAGGTATTGCGAGAGGTTGTCCATGAAAATTACCACCACTAACAATATCTCCATCTTTTAGTACAATTGGATTATCAGTTATCGAATTAAGCTCGATATTAACTAATCTTTCTAGGTGATAGAATGCATCCCAGCTCGCACCATGAACTTGAGGAATACATCTAACTGAATATGGGTCCTGGACCTTGTCACAGTCTTTATGATACTCTAAAACCTTAGAGTTTTTAAGAAGATTTCTAACCTTACTTGCAACATGTTGAGCTCCTTGAAAAGGTCTTAATTCAGATATTTCTTTACTAAATGGCACTACAGAACTAAGAGTTGACTCCACTGACATAGCTCCAATTATATCAGCATTTTCTAAACAATTTCTGAATCTAGTTAATGCAAAACATGTATATGCAGAGATAAACTGTGTACCGTTAAGAAGTGCGAGACCTTCTTTTTCCATTATATCAATAGGAGTTTTTTTCTCCATTGAAAGCATGTATGATGACTTAACTTTTTTATTTCTATAAATAACCTCTCCTTCACCAATCAATGGTAAGAAAAGATGTGCAAGAGGTGCTAAATCTCCAGACGCACCAACCGA
>CEQQ01006968.1_pt1 | contig 25568 bp, 20 predicted proteins | sample 531041 | NCBI WGS metagenome assembly CEQQ01 (sample SAMEA2621222, study PRJEB7988) | marine metagenome | biome: marine biome (ENVO:00000447); feature: deep chlorophyll maximum layer (ENVO:xxxxxxxx); material: "saline water (ENVO:00002010), including plankton (ENVO:xxxxxxxx)" | depth 150 m | reverse complement strand
TCTGGTGACAAAGAGTCTGGTGACAAAGAGCCCGGTGATAACGAGGGCAAGGATCCCGAAGACGATGCCGAAGAAAAGAAACCCGGCGATAAGGAACCTGAAGACAAGAAGCCCAATGATGATTCCGGCAACAAGCCTGAAGACGGTGGTGAAGGCAGTGAGGGCTCAGAAGGCGAACCATCAGAAGGTAAGCCAATGGAAGGCAGCCAGTCTCCGATGGAAGGTCAGCAGGGACAACCTGGGCAGTCCGGTCAATCCGGAGATTCCAGTCAACAGGATCAGCAGCAATCTCAGAGTCCTGAAAGCCAGGCACGACAGCGACTGGAAGAAGCTCAGCAACAAATGAAGAAGGCTCAGCGTGATTTGGAAGAAGCACGCAGAGAAGAGTCGATCGAAGCCCAGGAAGAGGCAAAAAAGAAGCTGATCGAAGCCAAGGCACAACTGGAAGAGATTCTACGCCAACTTCGTGAAGAAGAACTGGAACGCATGCTGGCACTCCTTGAAGGCCGCTTCCGTCGCATGCTCGAAATGGAAATCAAAGTATACGAAGGCACGCTCGGACTGGCCAAGATTCCTGAAGAGAACCGCGGACGAGAAGTGGAAGTCGAAGCGAATCGTTTGAGTTTTAGTCAAAAGAAGATCGGTCTTGAGGCTGACAAGGTTTTGACGCTATTGGTTGAAGAAGGCTCCTCGATTGCATTCCCCGAAACCGTTCGTCAAATGCGCGAAGATATGGAGTTAGTAGCCGACCGACTTGGTCAGGCTAAGATTGACCGTTTGACGCAGGGTATTGAAGAGGACATCATCCAGACACTTGAAGAAATGATCGAAGCGCTTCAACAAGCTCAACAGGATCTGGAAGAGCAACAGCAGCAACAGCAACAGCAACAACAACAGCAAATGCAGAACCAGGAACAACCGCTGGTCGATATGCTCCAGGAGTTGCGAATGATACGGTCGCTGCAATTACGTATTAACAAGCGAACTGAGCGGTTTTCAAGACTACTCGACGACGCGGAAGATAACGTCGGTCAAGCTGAAGATGTAGATTTGATCGATGCTCTGCAAAAACTGGCAGACCGTCAGGATCAGTTACAGAGAATCACGCGAGAAATCGTGAATGGCAAAAACAAATAGGAATCAACGAGCGACATGGACATGAATAGACTTTCTAGCCTACGCGTCTTTCTGGCTTTGGTGCTTACCGCGACGACAGCTTCGGTGAATGCCCAGGATGAGCTTTCCAAGCGTGCGAGTTGGGAATATCCAGCTGTAGAATCTGTCAAATCTATGCTGCATGAGATACTCAGCGAGTTAGGTGCAAACGAAGCACAGATTCAATCCGCCACTGCTAATTGGACAACGGAAACATTGCCCACGGAAATGCTCGATCTGTTTGTGAACGGAATCGCCAGCGTCAACGGCGACGTTGCGAATCTGGTCAAGTTGTGCCAGTCAGCCCCCGACTCAGTAATTACTTCAATCCCAGTTATCCTCACGAACACTGACACCCCGGAGGTGATGCGACACAACCTGCGTCTCTATTACGCACGTTGGCTAGGACAATACCGGTTCTACGACGAGAGCCTCGAAGTCATTGAATCATTGTCTACAGCACAGGTGGTTGATCCGGCGACATTACTCTTTTTTCAGGCCGCCGGTTACCAACAGGTATTAAAGAAAGACGAATGTCTGGCCGCCGTAAAACAATTGCTTGAACAACAGGAGGTTATTCCCCAACGCTACAGCCGTGTAGCTCAGCTGATTCAGGCTGATCTTGCACCATTAAAAACGGATTCGCTTGATGAAGTTGCCCGATTAATGGACGACATTACACGGCGTCTTGAATTTGGGCGAGCTGGGAAGCGTGTTCGTAAAGAAGAAGACGATGTGATTGCAAAGCTCGACAAGATGATTGAAGAGCTGGAAAAGCAGCAGCAACAACAAAGCAGTAGCAGTGGGCAAGGAAGTCTCAATCCAAGCAGTCCAGCACAGGACAGCATGCCACTTGGTGGCTCCGGTCCGGGAAATGTCGATCAACGTGGTATCGGAAACGGATCCGGTTGGGGCGATCTACCACCCAAGGAACGACAGAAAGCTTTGCAGCAAATCAGTAAAGAGCTACCCGCACATTTTCGTGATGTAATCGAAGAGTATTTCCGCAAGCTAGCTCGTGATGGAAACGACGACTAAGGCCATTTCACTAGAAGCGACTACAGCGAACTCTTTAACTTTAACTCAAAATCCAACCTCGTTAACGCACGACGCATTTAAGCCAAGGGGGCAACAGCATGTGGAAAGCACTGGTACTTTTTGCATTTCTTGTGCAGTCCCCCACGGTTTCTGTTCAAACTATCGACGGAAATGCTCAGCGTGGCACCATCGAGAAAATCAGCGGTAGTAGCCTTAGCCTGAACATTGATGGTAACTCCGTCGACCTGTCGCTAGACCAACTTCAATCTATCACAGCAACCGGAAAGAGCATTGTCCCGCTAAAAGGTGCGATCGATCGCATCCATTTGATTGACGGCAGCGTAATCCTAAGCTCGCCAACGTCGTTACAAGACGGAGTCCTGTCAGGACAACGAGGTGATATCCCATTCACCGTTGCAACAGCAGACATATCACATATTCTATTTCTGCAAATCACACCTGAATTGCAACCGTTTCTTGATGACATCTTGAAGCTGGAGGCGAGCTCGGACATGCTAATGGTCCGTAAACCAAGCGGTGCTTTGGATCCGCTTGAAGGTGTCATCAAAGAATTTGATGACACCCAGGTTGCCTTCGACTTTGATGGCACTGATTTAGATGTTGCCCGAACCAAACTTGGCGGCGTGCGCCTGGCTCGGGCACGCACATCAGAACTAGCAAAGCGACTATGCACTGTAAAAGATATCCATGGAAACGCATTCAATTGTCAGGCGATCTCGACGGATGATACATCGCTAAAGATGGTCCTCGCCGTTGGGGCGGAACTGCAGATTCCAATGTCAGACGTTGCGCGACTGGAATTTAAATCAAGTAATCTCGCATACCTCAGCGACCTTACCCCTGAGAATATTAAGTGGACACCGTACCTTAGTATCGGCGAGGTCAGCCCGCAACTGGAACAGCTTTACCTGCCGCGCTTTAACGAGTCATACGGTAAACAGCCACTTATTCTTGGGAATGAGCAGTTCACCAAAGGAATAGCACTGCACAGCCATACTGAGATTTCATTCCGGCTGTCAGAAAACTACAAAGTATTTCAGGCTGTGGCCGGCATTGATCCGAGATCCCGAGACCATGGGCACGTTGAACTCGTGATCATTGGAGATAACAAGCAACTATACCGTAAAGAAATCGCCGGTCAGCAATCTGACGAACTAACCCCAATCGAATTCTCGATCGATGGGGTTCGTCGACTTAGAATCATTGTGGACTATGGTGACAACCTGGACATCGGAGACCAGTTAATCCTGGGCAATGCACGCATAATCAAGTGATTACCAATTCAATCAACCATCCCATCGCAGGCCGGCTTAGCGTCACATTTGCATTGTGCATATTGCTATCCGTATGCCTTGGGAGATCTACAAATGCTCAAGAGGTAAGTGCCAACGTATTGCAGGCACAGAAAGACCGCATCGCGGCGATCAAAAAAGCTAAGGCGAGTGCTGTCAGTGTTTTTGCTCGGCAGGGACGTGGCGGCGGTAGCGGTGTCGTCATTACACCTGATGGTTATGCACTAAGCAACTTTCACGTCGTGCAGCCAGCCGGAAACACGATGAAGTGTTCTATGAATGATGGGAATCTCTATGACGCAGTGGTCGTGGGTGTGGATCCAGTGGGTGATGTGGCCCTAATCAAGCTTCTCGGTCGGGATGACTTCCCGACGGCTACGATGGCCAACAGCGATGACGTTAAAGTTGGTGATTGGTGTTTTGCGGTTGGCAATCCCTTTCTGCTCGCAACAGATTTCCAACCCACTGTTACTTATGGAATCGTCTCGGGAACACACCGTTACCAATATCCTGCTGGGACGATTCTTGAATACGCCGACTGCATTCAAACCGATGCATCGATCAACCCGGGTAACTCCGGCGGTCCATTATACGATGCCAACGGCGATCTAATCGGCATCAATGGGCGGGGTAGTTTCGAGAAGCGTGGTCGAGTAAACGTCGGTGTGGGTTACGCGATTTCAATCAATCAAATCAAGCACTTCATGGGTTACCTTAGGAGTGGACGAATTCTTGATCACGCAACGCTTGGTGCAAGCTTTACAACAGACGAAGACGGTCGCGTTGTTTGTTCCAACATCCTAGAGTCATCCGACGCCTATCGAAGAGGATTGCGTTACGGCGATCAACTGTTATCGTTTGGCGGTCGCGTGGTAACAACCGTAAATGAATTTAAAAACGTACTGGGGATCTTCCCTCGAGGCTGGCGAGTCCCTGTTTCCTTCATCCACGATGGTGATCGGGTCGACACCTATATCCGGCTTGCCGGCGTTCACACCCCCGAAGAATTGTTGGCCAAGATTGCTCCTGCCGGGCCTCCCATGCCACCAGAAAATCCTGAAGGTGAGCCAATGCCGGAGAAGCCTCCGATGCCACCTCAGGCAAATCCACACCAAAACTCGCAAATTCCAGCGCACCTGGCTAAGTACTTTAAGCAGCGACGCGGATTTGCGAATTACTACTTTAATGAGCTTCGTAGAACTGAAATCTGGAACCGTCTAAACAGCCATTACAAACTGGAAGGCATTCCCGGCACCTGGGACATCACGGCAAAGATTGATCAACTTGGTGATGTCGTAATGAATCTCAGCGAAGACCGGATTAGCGCTGACCTGCCGCAAGGTAAAGCAATCGCAGATCTGACACAGGATTTTGACACACAGCTCGCGCCTCGAGGAAGCGGTGGAATGCTGCTTGCCTTACACCTATGGAAACAATTCCTAACGCTCGGCCCCGGAAACTTCGGTGACGTCTACTATCTCGGTAGCGTGCGATTGCCGGAACAGGATAAGCACGTCGATTGCCTCGTTGGCACACATAACATCGTCGAATGTCGGTTTTACTTTGAAAAAGAGCATGGTCATCTCATAGCGATGGAGATGTATCCTGATTTTGGAGTAGATCCATGTGAGATTTACTTCCATGACTTTAGAACAAGCGGTGACCGCACTTTACCGCATAAGATCCGAATTGTTCATGGCGATCTTGAATACGGTGTCCTTGCCATCGATGGCTACACGTTGCCTAGCGCCTCGGAAAAGTAAAGCTGATATGACTAACACTAAATCCACTTTTAAAACGCTTCTCGTGCTTGCGATGTGCTTTTGCGGGATCAACTCAGAACGAGCACGCGCTCAGGGCTTTGTTGGGGCTGCTGTTAGAACTCAACCCAAGATGGTAAAAATCTATGGCGCCGGCGGCCTGCAAGGATTAGAGGCATACCAATCCGGCATCCTGGTTTCTGAAACAGGACATATATTGACCGTCTGGAGCTATGTGCTCGACACAGATCTCATTGCAGCGGTGCTAAATGATGGCCGCAAGTTTACGGCTGAGTTGATTGGGGCTGATCCGCGTCTGGAAATTGCAATTTTAAAGATCGAAGCTGAAGGACTGGATTATTTCGACGTAGATGAGTCGGTAGATTTGTCTCCGGGTGCTCGTATTCTCACGGTCAGCAACTTGTTTAATGTTGCTACTGGCAATGAGCCAAGCAGTGTCCTGCATGGAATCGTTAGCAGCAAGACGAGCCTGAATGCACGTCGAGGAGCATTTAAGACGCCCTATAAGGGGCCTGTATACATTCTCGATGCCATTGCAAATAATCCCGGAGCAGCGGGTGGTGCATTAACCGATCATCGAGGTCGTTTGGCCGGTTTACTCGGCAAGGAACTCAAGAATGATCAAACAAATACGTGGCTCAATTATGCAGTGCCGATGAGCGAGTTAAGTACTGCAATCGATGACCTGATAGCTGGGCGAAGTCGCCCTCGAAGCCAGAGCGATGACGCCACCAAGCCTGAACAGCCACATACGCTTAATCGCATGGGAATCGTACTCGTGCCAGACGTCTTAAACAAGACTCCACCTTTTATTGACTTTGTGCGACCGGGCTCGTCTGCTGCAAAAGCTGGAATCAAGCCTGACGACTTAATTCTGTTCGTTAACGATGGAATGACAGATTCCTGTCGTACCGTTAATAACGAATTGGAATTGATTGATCGCATAGACAGCCTTCGCATGTTGATCCAACGTGGCCAGGAACTAGTGGAACTGGAAATCCCAGGCGAACAAGGGACCAACTAAATGCAAAGAGTGCCAGGAATGACCATGCAACGTCTCATACCCATGTTGGTGCTTGGACTATTGTGCCAATCCACTGTCACGCTGATTGCTCAGGATGCCGAGGAAATCCTGGAGCAGGAACAAGCGGCGCTCACAACTGCTGTTAATCGGGCAGCACCGAGCATCGTGCAAATAGAGACAATCGGAGGTCTTGAAAAAGTCGGTGACATGCTTGCCGCAACAGGGCCCACAACCGGTGTGGTAGTAAGTGCTGACGGACTTATCATCTCAAGTGCATTTAACTTCATCACCAAGCCTGCATCTATTCTTGTAACGACACCTAGTGGCAAGCGTGCCACTGCCAATATCATCGCTCGTGATCACTCGCGAATGCTGGTCCTTCTCAAAGTCAACACTGAAGAGGAGTTTGTCGTACCACAAGTCGCCAAGACTGAACAAATGGAAGTTGGGCAATGGACGATTGCAGCCGGAAGGACTCTTTCGCGTGAAAACATAAATTGGTCTATCGGGATTCTCAGTGCGAAGAATCGCATTTGGGGTAAAGCGATTCAATCCGATGCAAACATTTCACCGGACAACTACGGTGGTCCTTTGATTGATATTCATGGAAATATCATGGGAATATTAGTGCCATTGTCGCCACAAGGGCAGGGCAACGAAATTGCAGGCGCCGAGTGGTACGATTCCGGCATCGGCTTTGCCATTCCACTGGCCGACGTCATGCCTCGTGTAAAACACATGGCCGAAGGAAATGACCTCCATCCCGGGTTGTTGGGCGTATCCATCAACGTGAAGGATATGTATGCAGACCCCGTGGAAATCGGAGCCGTTCAGCCAAAGTCGCCGGCGTACGAAGCAGGAATAAAGACGGGTGATAGGATTACGGCAATCAACGGTAATCCCGTCGTTCGACATGTTCAATTGCGCCACCTACTTGGTGCGCAATACGCTGGCGACACCGTGGAAGTGACCATAGCTCGTGGCGAGCGATCATTCCCTGTAAACGTGACCCTTGCAGAAAAACTCCTGCCATTCGAACATGCATTCCTCGGTGTTTTACCAATGCGGGATAAATCCGATGCGACGATACGGTTTGTCTATCCAGACAGCCCGGCTGCAACCGCTGGCCTCAAAGCAGGCGATGTAATCACCATGCTCAAAAAGACTCCCGTGGATTCGTCAGACCAACTCAGGTCGGTCATTTCCAATCTCGAACCGGGCGGGCAGGTCAGCCTTACATTTAAGCGAGGACAAGCCACTCAGACGGTAGACGTTACGCTTGCGAGTCTTCCGAGTGAAACCCCTGAATCACTACCAGCCCCGCGATCAGAAGTGGCAAATGGTGATGGAGATGCGACACGTGGTCGAATCGAAATAAAAATCCCGGAAGAACAAAACGATTGCATCTGTTATGTCCCAACGACGTATGACCCAACGAAAGCTGCTGGTTTGCTGGTTTGGCTACATGCACCAGGTGAACAGGATGTAGACGCTTTATTAGACACATGGAAGTCTCGTTGCAGTCAAAACAACCTGATATTCTTGGCACCGCAAGCTGCCAACGAAGGCAGATGGACACCTGGTGAATCTGACTTTATCCGCAAGACGATTGATGAAGTGATTAAGACATATAGCATTGATCAATCTAGAGTAGTCATGCATGGCCATCAGGGAGGAGGCAGCATGAGCTACCTGGTTGGATTTGCACATCGCGACATCGTCCGGGCGATTATTCCGATCGACGCAGTAATACCGGCCCGCACACCTGTTCGCGCAAATGACCCGATCGAACGATTGGCTGTGTATAGCATTACGCCCGCCACATCTCGTTTAAAGGCGGCCATAACAGCTGGTCTCAAACGCCTCGCGAACGCGAAGTATCCAGTGCATGACCGCTCGATTGCCAATCCTGATGGCACGATTGAAGAAGCGCAGATTCAAGAAATGCTGCGATGGCTCGACACGCTTGATCGCATCTAGTGTTCACCCCATCCGAATGCGATAAACTGTATAGACGATGATTTATGACTCGGCCAAAAACGTCCGATCACCTGTGTAGATTTACCAATTGAGGAGCAGATTTAATGGCAAAGTGGCCTATTGGAGTATTCACCAGCATTGACGCCGGGCTTGGCGTGAAACTTGAAGTTGCCCATGAACTTGGCATACCAACCATTCAGCTACATGCTCCGGCACAAGAAACGCGGACTGCTGAAAACGCTGCTGCATTCCTAGCGCGTCTTGATGAGCTCGACATCGAATTAACCGCTGTGTTTGGCGGATTTGAAGGTGAGAGCTATGCAGACATCCCGACTGTCGTTGACACGGTTGGACTTGTACCACCTCAAACAAGAGTTGCACGCACACAGGAAATGAAAGAGATCGCAGATTTTGCCAGGATGTTGAACTGCGATGTCGTCGCATTGCATCTTGGATTCATTCCACATGACACGAGTGATCCGTTGTATGGTGAAATCCTCGACGTCACACGAGACTTGCTCGACCACTGTAAAGCCAACAATCAAAGCTTGCATCTGGAAACAGGCCAGGAGACGGCTGACGGTTTACTACAATTCATTTCCGATGTTGGACGAGATAATCTCTTTGTGAATTTTGATCCTGCAAACATGATTCTCTATGGTACGGGAGAACCGATCGAAGCTCTGAAGAAAGTCGGTGCGTTTGTAAAAAGTGTTCACTGCAAGGACGGTACCTGGTCTGACAACCCCGGAGTGGACTGGGGCGCCGAAGTACCGCTTGGCCATGGTGACGTTGGGATGGAGAACTATCTCAAGGCACTTGAAGAAATCGGTTATGACGGCCCGCTTACCATTGAGAGAGAGATTCCGCAGGAACCGGAACGTCAAAAGGCTGAAATTGACCACGCGTCTTCACTACTTTCAAGCATCAAAGCTCAATTAGCTTAGTTGCGTTGATGGAGTATTGGTGCAAATTGCAGTCAGCCTTCACCACGAATTTGTAAGTATCAAAAGATGCAAACACGCGCACTTATTGGTGCCATTTTAACGACGCTTGCAGCAGTTCTTTGTTGGCAATTTGGTCCTTCAGAATGGCAAGCCACCACCGTTAAAGTACTTTGGCGAGTCTGCATAGTCTTTTGGGTGTTTTGGCTTGCATGTCCGCAGCTCAAATCACTTGGTGACAGCCTAAAAGGCGAAACAGGGGTGCTCGTCGTATTGTGTGCCGTGATCGTGGTGGTCAGTAAACCGTCTGCCAAGATAATTGTCCCGATGCTCATCATCGGACTACTAGCCATGGGCGCAATAAGATTCATCGCAAAAAAGATTACCGATGACTCGTAGCAGTTTAACCGCTGGTAAGTTGCTGACGAGCTGCTGTGATGTCACTACCATCTGACGTTTCATCGCTGTTGATGTCGTACCATTCGTCTTTGAATTCAATAAAGCCACCTTTACCTGAATTCGCAGCCTTGATGGCGACATTGGTAGTCAGTGCAATGACCGCATCTCCAAGTGCAACTTCCGGTCGACACCGCGGCACGTTTTCCGGATCCGGGTTTCGAATGCAGTAAGCCCAGTGCTCAATTTCCTCGGTATAACCACGACTGACCGGACCAGTTTCTGCAGCCTTGGCAACAGGTCCTGCCTCTCCACTAGCCTGGGTATCCATGGTTGGCCCGCTATCGGAATCCTTAACTCCAACACGTGTTGTTGTGTTGGAGCCCTGATACATCAAGAGGTCTTTTTCTTTTTCAAGAACCAATGTTCCCTTAGTGCCCATTACGATTTCGCCATAACCACCGAATCCATTTCCGTTAATGGATGAATAACTTACGACGATCTTCTTGTTGGGGTTCTCAGCATAACTGTCGACACCGTTTTCTGAGTCGTTTCCGATACCCATGATCGGATCGCGATAACCGACATCGAATCGTTTTTCGTAACCTGGACCAGGGAATTCAAACATGCAGTAAACGTGATCGTCAACGTCACGATCATGGCCGAACAGATGACGACCGCCAGTTGCATGCACTGTAAGTGGATGGACCTTTTTGCCATCCTTATCTTCTCTCAACGCGTTAACAAATATGCCTGCGGCGTCGAGTTGATGACTTCCCAACTCTGCCATCAAGCCACCGCCTGTACGATCCCACAATCGCCATCGACACAACTCTTCCATGGCGCTTCGTTTATGCCCCTTTGGCATTTCAAACTCACGGTAACCATACTTGGTCGGGTCGACAAACTGGTCTTTATCCCAGGCTTCCCATTGCGCTAACTGCTTGGTGTACAGAGCAACCTGAAGTGGGTCACTGTTTTCGTTGAGTTTTGCCAGACGCGATCGCAGTGAATTAATCTTGCCTGCGATCTTATCGACACGCTTTCCATCTGGCGAATTGAAGGGTATTTCACCACCAGGGATAGGTTGTTGCCAGCTATCTCGCCCTGGCAAATTACCGCGGTGCCATTGAGCGCGAATGTGATGAATCTCGCCAAGTACGCCCCACCGAATCAGGTTTACGGCATTGTCGTAAAGAACGCTGTAGTGACGCTGGTGACCCGTTGCTAGATGCAGGTTTTGCTCAGCAGCAACCCGTGACATAACCTTGCATTGAGCGACCGTCTTTGCCATTAACTTTTCGGTAAGGACATGCTTATCTTTCATCATAGCTTCCACGGCAACCTTAGCGTGCAAGTGCAATGGCAGGGCAATGATGACAGCTTCGACGTCAGGATCGTTCAACAGGTCGTGATAATCGTCCTTATAGACTTTCACGTGCTTTCTAGCTTCGGTTTCATTCTTCCATTGGTATTTCGTGATCAGACCAGGACGAGCTGCGTTTGCAGCAGGGCTCGCATGATCACCATGAAATGCTCTGTGGATGTTGTATGGCCGGATATCCGCGATGGCCACAACCTGAACGTATGAAGGATTTACCGCGCCGATAAGCACACTACCTTCATCGCCAGTACCAATGACTCCGACCCGAACCGGTTTGGCAACTGTACTGTAATCGAAGTACATTGCACCGAGCCCACCACCGGAGACCGCGCTCGCAGCGGAAACCTTTTTTAGAAAGTCACGACGGTTTTCACCGATCGCGTCGTAGTAGTTTTCTTTTCCAACTTCTTTTTCTTCAGGCGTCAGATTCATTTCTCATCCGCTCCCAACTTCTTTTTACAACAACGTGCACAAAGTGAATTCAGCAGGCTATCGAGGCCGAAATGCCTGCCGGCACCGGCAGCTGCGACAACCAATAATGCACACGCTTCCACTGCTTGATTATAGGTAGGTGTTGCTCCAGCGGCTCCCGGAAATTGGGAAATCACCACCGAAAACAGGAATAACGCGCCAGCCACGCTGGCAACGGGCGTTAAGAAACCAAATACAAGACAAATCCCGATGACCGTATCAAACCAGGGAATGAATGCATCGATTGTATCTGTAGAGATTGCGGGCGCATTTAACGGCTCTAGCTTAAGTACACCTTTTTGCTTTACGTTCTTTGCAAATCGATTCAGGTCATACTCCACCCCGGACCAAATTGCGTCAACTGCGGTTAAGTGCTTTGCTCGCAGGGTATTAATCTCACCATCAAGCCGAGCACCCTGACCTTTTAACGACTCGACATTTGCCATGTCGTTTTGAGCTAACTGCTGGTCACGACGGTCGATTTGTTGGAACAACTGCACGAGTTCCGGTGCAATTTCAGGATCCTGAAAATAAGCGTTTAGCTGTCCAATGCGTCTTTCCAGAATTGTTCGGGCGTTCTTAGACTGCGATTGATCCCATCCAAAGTGTTTGGTCGCAGCAGACCAGTACTTCCTCCAGTGTGCGATGGTAGGTTCGAGATTTGGAATAGGCGGGTCAGCATCTGCGTCGTATCCCAGACGAATTTTACCATCGGCATCCCAAATGAAATCGTGGAACTGTCCTGCGAATGGCCCAGTGGCACTACTTAGAAACCAGACAGATGAAAATCCGTCATTGAATTTCGTTGTGCCTTCCTTGAAAAAATGCCAGCCTATCACGATCCGCAAAACAACTATTGCAATAATGAACAGTTTCGCAGAGGAAAGGATCCTGGCACTTTTTTTACTTGAAGTACTCAGTTGTCTACTCCTAGTGAATCGTCATCTTCGATTCTGTACGCATCGTATATATTCTTTTCCTCCGTTTCGAGAGGCAGTCGCGTACTCAAACCAGCATTATCCTCTTATATCCATTTCCTGCCAACCATATTCATCACACGATATTGCTGATTTCTGGGGTTTGCGCTTACTTGTCAACATGGACTGTCACAGCCATCATGAACGACATTAGGAATTCCACTGAGTCACTACCACCAACTGCGAACGTTTTTCGAGATATGACTACACGAATTGTCCTGTGTTTTCCGGTTGAAGATCATCATGTCGATCAGTTAGCTGCTGTTAGCGACAACATCGAAGTGGTCAACGCCGGACAAAAGTCCATTGCCGAGGAAATACATTCAGCAGACGTATTTTTTGGCCATGCCAAGGTACCAATTGCATGGGAAGACGTCGTCTCCGCTGGCCGTTTGAAGTGGATTCAGTCGTCTGCTGCCGGATTGGATCATTGCTTGAAACCAAGTGTGATCAACTCTGACATCATCGTCACAAGCGTTTCAGGGCTGTTCGCAAACCAAGTAGCAGAAACCACCATGGCACTGATGTTTGGTGTCATTCGCAGCCTGCCAACTTTTTTCAATGCGTATAACATTCGAGAATTCGTTCGCCGACCAACGATGGACTTTCACGGTAAGACGGTCGGCATTATCGGATTTGGAGGTAACGGACGTCGGATTGCAGAAGTGCTTGCGCCATTTGGAAACAGGATCCTTGCAACCGATATGTTCCCTTGGGATAAGCCAGATCACGTCGATGAGCTGTTACCGGAAGATCAACTGGAATCGGTCCTCAGCAGAAGCGACATCGCCATCCTATGTATGCCACTTAATGATCAGACCCATCACATGATCGACGCGAAGATGCTTGCCACAATGCCAGTCGGTAGTATCGTGATCAATGTGGCGCGCGGACCTGTAATGAACGAGGACGATCTGATTGCAGCGCTTGAATCCGGTCATATTGCCGGAGCAGGACTTGATGTTGCTGAAATTGAACCCTTACCAGCAACTAGCCCATTGTGGAATCTCCCAAACGTATTGATCACGCCGCATATCGGGGCTCAATCAGCTTATCGGGTTCCGGATACAATTGACTTCGGCTGCGAAAACATCCGGCGTTATCTCTCCGGCCAAGAACTGATAAACGTTGTCGACAAAAAACTTGGATTTCCCACGAGGCATAAGCCGAATAATGGTGTTTAGTTAGTTGATAGACGTCTGTATATTCTCGGCTGTTAAATTGGAACGAAGGAATTGAGAACAGGTCGTGCCATCTCACGTGACACGTCCATTTGGTAGGTCTTACAACGAAGATGTCGCAAACGGAGCAAATTAGCAAACTTGTAATTCATACAACGCAACACGGTGAACCTCCCACCGTGACGCTGGTGAAAGATGCGCCGGCGATCACGTGTGACCCCAAACTGCTCGATGCTTATAACAGCGTGTTGGATTCCCAACGACTCAACTGGACTTCTCACCAATGCCTTACCAGACGTCTTGGAGCTGGCGGCCAGGGAGTAGTCTATTTAAGTGAGCGACGTGGTTCTGACGGATTCACGATTCCACTGGCTATTAAGGTCTTTTCACCAGAACGCTTTGAAGATGAAGAGTCTTACTCAGTTGCAATGCGACGAAACGCAAACATCTCGGCGCGCATAGCTCAAATCCAACACGACAACCTACTGGTCGTACACAATTTCGTCGATCGAAATCGAATACGAATGCTCGTCATGGAGTGGATCGATGGCTTCGACCTAAGGCATCTTCTCAACAACAAACGTGTCGAAAAGATGGGCGAATCGCTCGAAGAAAAACAACGTCAACATGTACATGACGTAGTCATTCGTCCAGGGCCGCAGCAGGCCATTTTCAAACCAGGCATGGCAGTAGCGGTCGTTAGAGATTGTTTGGCCGCCCTTAAATCACTTCATGAAGGAAACATCGTTCACGGTGATATAAAACCCGCGAATATAATGATTAAACGTAGCGGCATGGCCAAGATCATCGATATTGGCTCTGCTTATGCCTTGGATGATGTGCCGGAAAAACGAACTTGCACACCAACCTACGCTGCACCGGAAGTAATCGAGGGCGGTGAAGCAACAGCAAAGAGTGACTTAGCATCTCTTGGATATGTGTTGTTGGAGTTGCTCTCCGGCAAAGCTCCATTTCAGGGATTAAAATCGTATGGTGACTTAGTTCGGGCAAAACAGGAACTGCCCGATCGCATCCCGGAATTACTACCGCCGGAATTATCTGAAGACAATCGGCTCGTGAAGTTCTGTCACCGCCTGGTAGCCTATGCACCGGAAGAACGGTTTAACACAGCGACCGAAGCAAATCTCCTTGAAGAAGGAGCGTTGGGAATCCACCGCCAGTTAGTTGTGTCGCAACAAGACAGCGACTACGACCATGAGTTGCACGAGTTAATTAACACGCTGATGTTAATCGACACAGAGGACTGATCATCAGCGTCTAGAGTCGAATGCGTTGCCCCGTACGACTGCTCTCTCTTGCAGCATCGACTACTCTCAACGCCTCATATGCATCTTCAAGATCTCCGAGTTGCCGCACCAGGCTCGTCACGGAACGGTGAAAAAGTGTGAGCATCTGTTCACCCACCGGGCGTTCTCGTTCAAGAGATTCCACGTGCTGCCCGGCTTTATCAAACCAGATTATGTTGGATGGCAGGTCAACAAAGGCAATACCGTTTTCACAGCTCACTTGCAAATCGGCGGGAGCGCGGAAAGACACGGCCTCCGCACCATGGTCAGCCATATAGTTTCCCGTGCTTATCTGAGCGATCACCTCACCGGATTCCGACCCATGTTGCTCCAAATCGTCGCTGGCAAATCCCAGACTCATCATTTGATAATCCGGAATGCTTTCATTTTCTTCACCGTTGGAGCCAACACCAATGACACTGCTTGGACGATGACCAACCACATAGGAGCACCAATCGACTAACTCCATCAGGTCGTGCGTGACGATTTGTTCTCCGGCGGAGCCGTAACGGCTTCCATTTCTACGCACGTGGTCACTCTGCGGTCGACCTACACGTCCATGACAAAAAAGCAATTGCGGTTGTCCCAATCGTGTTGCAATTAACTCCTTGAGACGCATTGTGGCTGGTGCGTGTCGATATGGAAACTCCGCCATGAACGCCACGCCGGAATTTTCGACACGCCTCTTCACCTCACCGGCCTTCTGTGGGTGAATCTCGAGCGTTGACGCACAGTAAATGGCCTTTCCTTGTTCACAAGCGGCGAGAATGGGGAGCGGGCCGTACCACTCCGGTGCAAGCATCAGTACGGCGTCCACATCATCGCGAGATGTCAATGCCCGCACGCCCTCCACAGCTACGGCATCAAAATCCTCTGCCGCACGTTGCGCAAGCGACTGTACCTCGGCACAAACTGCGCTTACTTCAAAGCGGTCCGCTAAAGCCCGAAGAGCAGGGCGGTGACGGTTTTCCCAGGCATCCCCAAGGCCGACCACACCAACACGAAGCTTCATCCAAGTAGTCCAAAGAGAGTTGTGAAGGATAGAGTTATGACCGGTACGCTCTCCACCGGCCGCGTTAACCGTTATTATAAACTCGCCGGTTAAATCGCAACGTTTAAAGTTGAAGTATTCGGCAGATAGATAACACCATCTTTAGTTTCTTGGTTAAGGAAACGGCAATACGCCGACTGCAACCCCACCATGCCCACCGTTTCCGTCATTATTCCCACCATGAATGAGGCAAGTGTAATTGCACGCTGTATCGAGAGCGCTCGTGATGCTGATGAGATTATCCTTGCCGATGGTGGCAGTGAAGACGAGACTCTCTCTATTGCTGAAAAGTATGTAGTCACAAGCGTTTCCACCGATATCGGACGGGGAATCCAACAAAATGCCGGTGCCGCCACCGCATCATCTGATGTGCTTTTATTTCTACATGCCGATAACTGGCTATCAACTAACTGTATTGCTCAAATCCGCGAGGCGGCGGATACGTCCCATCTGATTGTCGGTGCATTTCATCAACACATCGATGCTCGTGGCATCAAATACCGATTGCTCGAATGGGGAAACAGATACCGTGCCAGACGTCGCAGACTACCGTTCGGTGATCAGGGAATCTTCATATCCAGAGTGCTATTTGAACAGCTTGGTGGCTTCGCTGATGTACCGTTCCTTGAAGATGTCATGCTGATGCAATCCATTCCAAGAAGCCAAGACGTTACTGTGTTACCCGGACCGTTGCGTGTCGATGCCAGACGCTGGAAACGCAATGGTGTCATACGTCAGACGCTTAAAAACAGATCAATCCTACGGCGTTTCAATAATGGGCTGTCACCGGAAGAATTATTAGCTGAGTATCGACGTGATGACCAGCAACGTCGCGGCAATTAGTCACCTGAACGTCTAATGTTGTAACGTTTGATCTTGCGATCAAGCGTAGAACGCTCCACTCCAAGAATTGTCGCGGTGCGACTTTTATTCCACTCGTTATGTTCGAGTGTTTGCTGAATGTGAATTCGCTCTATATCGGACAGTGACATCGGGCGATAAGACCCGGAATCAAGTGGATCGATTTCAGTCGACTCTGAAGCTGTTGACAGATTGCTCAGTGTGAGATTATCCACACCGATTTCATCACTGCGACAGAGGACCACGGCTCGCTCAACCATATTCTTGAGCTCCCGCACGTTTCCCGGCCAGCGGTATTTGCGCAACTGATCCATCGCAGATTTTGAGAATCCCGACAACTGTCTTCCGGTTTCAGCCTTGAACCGATCCAGGAAGTGATAGGCTAGCAATTCAACGTCTTCCGGGCGTTTCCTCAGAGGCGGTACCAGAATCTCGACTACATGTAATCGAAAGTAAAGATCCCGTCTGAAACGTCCTTCAGCCACGGCCACTTCCAAATCGCGATTGGTCGCCGCGATGACGCGGACATCCACTTCAATTGGTTGATTGCCACCGACACGTTCAAAGGGATGGCCTTCCAGTACTCTGAGGAACTTTGCCTGTATCGATGGGCTCATCTCGCCAATTTCATCGAGCATTAAGGTTCCTTGGTCAGCAGATTCAAACTTTCCAATCTTCCGTTCAGTGGCGCCGGTAAACGCGCCCTTCTCGTGACCAAACAACTCGCTTTCAAGCAGCGACTCGGATAATGCTGCGCAGTTCAGGCAAACAAACGGGCCATCCTGCCGCGGGCTTGCAAAATGTACCGCGCGGGCTATCAGTTCCTTGCCTACACCGCTTTCACCGCGAATCAACACCGTCGCACGGCTTGGAGCTGCCTGCATTACGTTTTGTTTGACCTGTTCCAAAGCAGCACTCACTCCGACGATTTCTGACTCTTCGCCAAGCTGAGTGCGCAGCTGTTGTATTTCGTTACGTGACATTGAAAGGTCTTCTTCCAAATCACGTTCGCGGTACAAGTTGTTGATTGCCAGACCGACGTTATCAGCTACAGCGAGAGCAAATTCTAAATCGTCGGGTTCGAGTTCCTGATTGGAATCCAGCGAGTAAAGGTGCACGAGTCCAAGCACAACTCCCTCAAATCGTATCGGAGCACAGATCACGCTGGTTAGCAGAATTTCACCCTTACTGTCGCGTCCGGCCAATGCACTGTCGTCGCCAACGTTGCGAGCTAATACTGCTTCACCACCTTCAAGCACCGTTGCTGCAAGATAGCCAGTTACCCGTTGATACTTCTCGTCGTCCTGGCTCTTAGAGCCTATAACTTCCAGATCCGCGCCTACCAAGTCCGCATCATCATCTCCTGTGCCCAGCAGTATGCCAGCTGCTTGTCCGGCCGTGCCTTCCAACAGTCCATTGATCGCAGTATTTGCGATGCCAGTAGCGTCCGGTTGTCCAGCGAGATCAAAAGCAATTCTACATAGTGCGGCAAATGCCTGCCCCATCTTGTCTGACGAATGGGCCTGAGCACGCTCAAGCATTTTCGTCTGATTCTTGCGATGGGTAATCGTCGTCGGCGGTAGATATTCCAGCACATGACTATCGCCTATAAGATTATCATCCGTGCTATCTCCCAAATGGTCTTTAAGCACGCCCGTATCCGGTTCGGGGTTCTCCGGAAATGCTGATGACAAATCCTCGACAAACGAAATATGGTAATTGGCAACGTGAATTCGATCATTCGAATTCAGCAGCATATCCCCGTGAATAGGTTCATTGTTTACGATTGTGCCATTTCGACTGTCTAAATCACGGAGTACCCAATTACCTTCCGTATAAAAGACTTCCGCATGAGCACGACTTGCTCTTTCGTCGTTAATAACGATTTGATTCGTGGACGCACGACCCATAGTGATAGTACGGCCGATCGTCAGCCGTACGACATCTGTCCATTTAGCGCCTTCGCGAATAACCAAGTAGGGCATCTTAACTCGCTATAATCGTTTCGATCGGCTCAACAGGAATTCAGTTTTTGGAATCGCCTGCGAAATATCTCCACCACCAACTGAACTAGCGTGTGGTATTAATTGGGCCGAATTATCGTCAAAATCACTACTATTGTAACCAAAACACCTTTGGCAAGGTGTCTAGTGAAATGGCAATTCAGGTGGTGCGGGTTACATACTGCAATTGAAGTGTAAAGCTGTAACGATTGAGGAGACTTTTCTTGAATAGTTCCCGTGACAGGATTATCCTTAATCGGGATTATTCTTTGTGTCGGAAGCACTTATTTGACGAAGTTTCTTAGGAGTGCCTAAGTACCAGTTGTCTTAAATTGCCAACTGGTCTTAAGGGAACGAGTACACATCGAAGCTATATATAGAACAAGCTTAGTAACGAAGAGCTGTTAATTAGGAGTAGTACCATGTCGAGCCAACTTTCTCGACACAACCGATTGGCATCCGCAGCAACCGCATTAGTGCTGGCGTTTTCATTTGTTGTGCTAACTACCACTTCATGGGCTGGCCACCAATTCTTCCGAAACAACTCGGTTGGTGGTATTGCTATTGATCCTCAGGGGTTTGTCCGTGATGCAGATGCAGCAAGTACTAAAGCGCTGCTTGAGGAATTGCGTAATGACATTAAGCCAGCTGAAGGCGCTATGGCCGTACCAACCGGTTTACGCATGGTCTCGCTGCGTGGATTAAACAGCGCAATTAAAGATGCAATGCAAAACAATCTAGGTCAGCTTCCTGAAAGTGTTCAGTTTCTGGCCGGCCTGCAGCGTATTCAATATGTCCTCGTCTATCCGGACCAAAACGATATCGTATTAGCTGGTCCTGGCGAAGGCTGGAAAGTAAAAGAAGATGGGAATGTTGTGGGTATCACAACAGGTCGCCCGGTGCTTCGATTAGACAACCTTATTACCGCACTGCGCTACGTCGATCAGGCTCGCCAGGTTGGTATCAGTTGCTCAATCGATCCAACCGAAGAAGGATTCCAGCGTGCAAACGTCTTAATGAACCGCGCTCGCCAAAGTAGTGGAAACGTAAACCTTCGCACCCTCGAACCAGCATTGAAACGGGCATTTGGTCCACAAAACGTCTCAATTACCGGCGTACCTGCTGACAGCCACTTCGCGCGTGTTATGGTTGCTGCAGACTACAAAATGAAGCGACTGGCTATGAACATTGACGCATCGCCGGTACGCGGCATGCCAAGCTTCCTTCATATGATCCGAAACGCAACCAACATCCGACCGGACGTTAATCCACGTTGGTGGCTGGCGTGTGACTATGAACCACTTGCTCGCAGTGCCGACGGACTCGCTTGGGAAATCCGTGGACAGGGTGTTAAAGCCATGACGGAGACCGAAGTCGTAAACGAACAAGGTCAGGTAGCACAAACCGGTAAAGTTGATCCGCGTGCACAGAAATGGGCTGACATTATGACGGAGAAATACACCGAGCTGACTGAAAAGACTGCCGTCTTTGGTGAACTGCGGAACATTATGGACATGTGCGTTGTTGCAGCACTCATTAGGAAACAGGGATTGTTTGAAAAAGCTAATTGCCAAGTTCCAATGCTTGTGGATGCAGACCAGAGCGAACTTGAAATCGCCAAGTGGCATGCCCCGAAACAAATTGCTCCACATTGCAGCTTCCTGAGAACCAACAAAGGTGTCATCGTGACGGCATCCGGTGGTATCCAGATCGAATCATGGCAAACTGTTGATCACGAACGAATGGATAATACAGTTAAGTCGATTTGGTCCAAGGGTGTTGAAGGCAACAGTAGTGGCGAATTCTGGTGGAACTAACTCCAGAGACGTCTTAACGACCAACACAAAAAGCCCCTCTGAAATTCAGAGGGGCTTTTTTCATGCGCCTTTTGAGATTACGCTACGTTTCGGATTCTGATTCAAATCGCAACGGTGATATAGATTCAAATGGAAATCGTCGGCATAGATATTGGTGGTGCAAATATCAAGGCAGCAAGCACGTGCGGCTTCGTGCATAGTGAGCCGTTTCCGATGTGGTCCCGCTATGACAATCTGTCAGAAGCTCTGGGCGACGTACTTCGTCAGGCACCACCAACGGAGTATCTGGCAGTTACCATCACCGGAGAGCTAGCCGACTGCTTTGAGACAAAAGATGCTGGCATATCGCATATCCTTAATTCCCTTGACCAATCAGATCCTCGAACGGCACGAGTTTATTGCACTAATGGTAGTTGGAAAACGCCGGACGAAGCACGCGCGGACTCCTCATTGGTGGCAGCATCGAATTGGCATGCCCTTGCTAGATTTACTACTGCATTAGATGCCGCTTTTGACGAATCTGCGATCGTACTTGATATTGGTTCGACAACCGTGGATGTAGTGCCCACTGTTAACGGCCAGCCTGTCTTTGATGGCGCAACCGACGTGGATCGGTTAGAGAATAAGTCTCTCGTATATGCGGGAATACAAAGGACGCCGGTATGTTCAATCGTTAATACGCTTCCATTTAAATCAAGGAATGCCCCGATTGCACGTGAGGTCTTTGCAACAACTGAGGACGCATTCGTCATCCTTGGTGACTTGCCTGAAGATGCTGGGAACATGGATACAGCCGACGGAAAGCCAAGAACAAAATCAGCCTCCAAGGATCGATTGGCTAGAATGATTTGTGCGTGCCCATCCGAAGTAACAGATGAAGATGCGAAACTGATGTCCGAATCCATTGCTGAAAGTCTGGCAAGTTTAATTGCACAATCGATCAATCACCAACAAAGCCATCACGAAGTTGATACGTTGCTTTGTACGGGCCATGGTGGATTTCTCCTACCAAGAATTCAAGAGAAACTCGACACACCAATTAACGTATCGTCTCTCGCGAGCTGTCTAACATCTGAACAACTTCGGTGCGCACCGGCTCTTGCGGTCGCCACGCTACTTCAACAACACTTCGTTGCAAAGTCGATTACGTGATACAGACCATCATTAAAGTCGGCGGCAGCTTATTGGATCTCCCTGACCTGAACAATCGATTGCAAACTTGGTTACGGCAATTCGATATCACTCCGGCTTGGTTAATGTGCGGCGGTGGTGAATATGCCGATTCCATTCGTGCCAGACAGCCCTGGGCAGGATGGTGTGATGCCGAAGCACACGATCTTGCAGTGCTGGCTATGGATGCGAATACTTACGAAACGTCTGAGCTGCTCGGCCTCAAAGTTGTCGAATTGGCTTACCCACAATCAGAACAGCATGAAGCTGACTACACCGCCATCGCGGCGTCGCACTTTTTAAATGACGCCGAACCGCAGTGTGAGGGGGTCGTTCTGCCACAAAACTGGTCCGCTACAAGCGATTCCATTGCAGCCCGTATTGCAACAGTATTTGAAATTCCAAATGTAGTCCTGCTTAAATCTGCAGCACCCCCAAGTGAGGATCTTGAGACCTTACAAGATTGCGGTTACATCGATTCGGCATTCATATCGATGCTCCGTGAAAACACGAACGTGCAATTTATAAACCTACGCGAATAGACGACTTTAGTATCACGTCACCGCTGCGTTCCGCCGGTCGATGCTACGTCAATTCTCTACCAGCCGCATTGTCTATCATCATGCCAACGAGGCTGGTATCTGCACTCTTGGATAATGTGCAAAATGATGTTGTTAATCGGGGATTGATTTCAATCACCATATCGTCCGTCGGCGATTCTCCAATGACCATATCGATGCCGATCCATCCTGTTGCTCCGGAGAACAACGAGATGCAGCGTTGAGCAAGACGCGTAGCTCGTTCTGCGTGCTGTGTTGCCACATCGTTCTCGACACCCATGAACCTTAATGATTGGTCTACAATTTTGATCTGTTGATATAACGGCTGCATAATCACCGGAGCAGCTCCCGTGATGACTGATACACTAACGTTTATTCCATTATGGTATAGCTGAATCAGCGTATCCGGCTTCGGAACCACCGAAGACAACTCTGAAGCGGTGAGAACATTTGTGTCGATACATCCCGCTCCAAATTCTGGCTTCACCACAACAAGAGCATCCTCATTCAATAATGCCAATTCCTTTGGATTCAAAATCCCAGGAGTAGGAACCTTGTGCTCGGTGAGTTTTTGATAGGTCTGGAATTTACTGGACGACCAACAGATTTGTTCGGCAGATGGCAATAGCACGTTTGCACCACACTTTCGCAGCTGTTCTGCCAACTGGCCGAGCAGGTTTTCTGTTTCCGGTGCGACAGCGATAACATAGTCAGCCAAGACAGCAAGGCGACTAAGTTGCTGTGTGAATTGGTCTGCGTTCGAAATTGGATGACAACTGACATTAGCCAGAGAAAACACATCGTCACTCTGATGATCACATGCTTTATCTAGCAAGACATCAATATGCAAACGGTCACTGCGAATGGCATCCTGCAAAAGTGCTTGCAGCATCTGCCAGCCCTCATCCACGAGTGTCGAGCGCTCATGGTTGTTTCTTGCGGAATCCGTATCGGTGTATATCCCACCACTTGAAAAGAACTCAAGTAGGAGAATGCGCATTTAGGTCACCCCTAAAATATGGATGGCGAGCTGTCGAGAGTTAATCGGGCGTGCAAAGCTATAGGCTTAGAAAATGCCTAACTGATCCCGTGCATCTTCGGTCATGCGATCTGGAGTCCAGGCCGGTTCCATGACGATTTTAATTTCCACATCACCGACACCATCCACCTGTGCGAGCACTTGCTTACTATTAGCAATCATTTGTGGGCCAGCAGGGCACATTGGACTGGTCATCGTCATGTCGATGTGCACGTCCTCTACATCTTCTTCTTCAGCATCCGTCATTTCAACTTTGTAGATCAATCCAAGATCGACAATATTCACGAACAACTCCGGATCGATTACTTTCTTTAGCTCTTCAAGGACGAGATCTTCTGACAGTGCCATTTTATTTCCCTCTGAGTTTCGGTAGTAGTTACCACCAAAAAGAACGCTGCTTCGTTCAGACCGCAGCTAGTTAATCGTTAATTCTAACGAATATATCATCACTTTCGACCTTTACCTCATGCGAACCTGTCGCCTGAGTTGCCGGCATGGTTAGTGCACTGCCATCTGTCACGTCGAATCTCGCACCGTGACGAGGACAGATTAGATGACAGCCATCTAATTCACCATCACCGAGAGGTCCACCATCGTGCGTACACACGTCGTCGACACAATGATATTCATCATTTACCCGAACAACGACAACCAATCTGTCATCTAACTCAAGCATGATTTTGCATTCATCGGCAAAATCAGCAGTACTGGCAACTTTCACAAACTCTGACATAACGGATTATCAGACTCTCTATATAGGGGGGCAATACACCAGATGCTTCAAGAAGCAAATGCCATTTGCTGGTTCTATTCGTACTCACGCACACGACGTGCGATTGCCAATCCAAGTGCATCTCGAACGCTATCTATAGTGATTCGATCAAAGATTTGCTGAAAGAATCCGGTCACAATCAATCGGATGGCTTCGTTTCTTGTATAGCCGCGACATTGAGCGTAGAAAATCAATTCTTCATCAACTTTGCCTGATGTCGAACCATGTGTACACCGCACGTCATCAGCCTCAATCTCCAGTCCCGGAATGGAATCTGCCCGGCAATTATCCGACAACAATAGATTATCATTCCTCTGATAACCATCCGTTTTTTGGGCATCCGGATCAACTTTGATCATGCCTCTCCACACTGTACGTGACTTGTCCTGAAGTGCCGACTTGTAGAGAAAGTCACTGTGACAATTAGGCGCCACGTGATGCTGCATGGTGTGGTAGGACAAATGTTGTTTACCCTCGGTAAACAGCACTCCATTTACCTGACAATCAGCATATTCACCACTCAGCGATACGTGCTGGTTGATTTTGGCAAGCCGACTACCAAGTGCAGCTGAAGTCCATTGCAAACTACCGTTTCTCCCGACATCGGCATGTTGATGACCAAAGTGCCAAACACCTTGCCCCCAATCCTGGAGGTTCACATACCGCAGATGTGCGTCGTTACCGACGACCAGCTCAATCCCACCACAATGAAGTCCACTTGCATCCTCTGAAGTCGAATGCGACTCCGCCAACAGCGTGGCGTTCGCACCATCTTCCAGGATCACGAGTGTATGTCCCAAATCGACAGCACCATCACTTAATTGCGACACGGTATGCAGTGGTAAGTCGACGTTGATTCCACGAGGCACATAAAGGAATACGCCACCAGTAAAACAAGCAGCATGTAATGCAGAAAACCGATCAGTAGCAGCGTCAAACCCACTGTTCATTAAGTGTGATTCGATCAATTCACTGTGTTCGCCGGCCAATTCATCCAAGCTACCAAAGATTACTCCTTTGGCGGAAAGTTCCTCGCAGATTCTAGATGAAGTACAGATTCCATCTACATTGGTTACCTGCCCTCCCAACTCGAGGCCATCACACAAAAGTGAATCTACTGTTTGCGATGGTGTATCGACGGCCGCAGGTAGTCCAAATTTGTCGAGCTTAAACAAGCGGATATCTGTTCGAATCCATTCCTCCTGGCGACGTGTCGGCCAATCCATTTCTTCAAACGTCGACCATGCAGTGCGACGCCGTTGCTCTAACCACGACGGTTGCGGACGAGCAGATAAGAAAGATTCAAATCCTTCGGAGTTAAATTGTGTGATATCCACAGTATTG
>CEQQ01144303.1_pt1 | contig 25679 bp, 18 predicted proteins | sample 531041 | NCBI WGS metagenome assembly CEQQ01 (sample SAMEA2621222, study PRJEB7988) | marine metagenome | biome: marine biome (ENVO:00000447); feature: deep chlorophyll maximum layer (ENVO:xxxxxxxx); material: "saline water (ENVO:00002010), including plankton (ENVO:xxxxxxxx)" | depth 150 m | reverse complement strand
GTATTGAGCCATTAAGTCTGCTTGGTCCCCTGCGGCTCTCGCTTCGCTATAAACGGCTCTGGGGTTTTTCGGGTCCCATCCACCACTCTTCTTAAGCGTATCTTCTGCCGCTTCTCTCAGCACCGTAATTTGGTCCTCTGTTATTTTCCCTTTAAGGATATCCAGAGCAAACCTCCGCTTAGTAGCGGTATCCATAAACGAAGGTAAGACATTCTTACTCTTCAAGAAATTATCTAACTCATCTTCGTTCCACTTATGCGGTTCCAAGGACGCTTCGTCCCTGCTCGGGGGTGCTTCTTTAGGGGCAGCGCTTTCTAAAGCTTCTTCGCCTTCTTTTGGCACCCTTACGCTTTTTATTTCCCATTTACCCGTATTGCCATCCATAGTTGATTCTATATGGATGTCTCGCTTACCTTTAATATCTGGGCCTATTACCCCCAGCTTTTCGAGTTTAGTAATGACGTCCAGTGCGTCTTTAATTCCTAGCCCGAACTCGCGTTGAAGGGCTGTTGCGGTAGCGTTTTGCGTTCCTCCAATCCAAGCAGCGTATTGTGTCAACTCAGAAGGAATAGATACATCTTCACCTTCTTTTGCTATCGGCGCGGCCTCTGGTTCTTCTCGCGTCTTTCTCTCAAGACGAGGGGGCTCATCACCCGGCAGAGTCTGACGCTGGGTTGGTCTAAAGACACGCTCACCAGAAGGTAAAGTAACAACCGTGCCCCCATCTCCTCCTTCCTCCCTTGGCTTCTGCCACCAGAACTCCGGTGAAGGCTCAAGGCCCTCTGCTCCCTCCATCTCTCTTGCGCGTTCTTGTGCTTCTTTAAACTTAGAAAACGTAAGACCTTTTTCTACGTCAGGACCTCTGGATGCTGAGGCAGCTTGATATGCAGCCTCATCTTTCGCTTGTTGAGCTTCTAGTTCTTCTCGCTTTTTACCTCTTCGATACAGATTACCGAGATGCGCCCACAAATCGTCTGCGGTAGCGGTTTGTCCGTCTTTTCCCGGTATTAGACCCGCTCCTCCCATTTCCTTTGCTATTTCATCAGGAACCCGCCCCGTTGGTCCAAAAATCCTTCTATGAATCTTGTTAATTGCGCCCCCTCCACCAAACATTCCCTCTTCAAACCCTTCATACATATCAGGGTGCTTTTTCCTTCCTTTTTTGGGGTGCATGATTCCCCCGCCAGATATTATATACCATTCTTCCGTGTCCTTAAACGGAACATGTGCGTCTATTTCGTCGGGTCGCCTCGATAGCACCTCCGCTAAAGACATCATCTCCCTGTCCGCTGCCGCAATCTCCTCCATGCTTCTGACGCGAGCTAGGCCAAGTCTTTCCAATTCTTCTTTAAGAACAGGAACAACCCTACCCTCGTCGGTAGGCAGGAAGGCGTAATCATCCGGGTCTTTCTTGTGAGTGTTGATGACACCACTACGCGCTGTCCTTTCGTTTGCGTAAGAAGAGCCCTTCTTGGGACGCAAGAAAGTCTCTCCTCTTTTTTGCCAAGGCTGAAAAGGTGAAGACTGCTCTGCGGCTTTTACTTTAACAGCTTCTGGAATCCCTGCGTTCTGGGCCTCAGTAGAGAGACGAAACTGAGCTTGAATCAAAGCTTTAGCTTCGTTTGGGTCGATGGGGTTGCGCTCAATAGCTTCTTGAAGGTCCGCAGCGGGGTCAGGGTCTTCTCCTCTGGCTGCTCTTTCTTGAGCGCTCTTTGCGGCATCGGGGTGCCTTTTCAGTAGCTTAAACAACCCCTTACCTGCCGCCACTCCTCCAACAACAGCAGAACCAACAAAGAACCCTTCAATCATGTTCTTAATTCTGCCTTCAATTTCTGAGTGCCGTTCTTCGGGCTCATTAGGGTCGTGAGCAAGCCACTTGATAATTTCAGGCGAGTCCTCGCCGCCCATCTTGGTTAACAAATTAGAAAGACGAAATTCCTGCCCTTTAAAAGCCATGAGGTCTGAAACAGCACCCACAGCTGACATTTCGGCAAACTGACGGCTTTTCTTTTTGACGCTTTTGAGAAGCTTAAGCTCCTTAGCTGAGAAGTTCTTTTTTCCCTTTACGGTATTATTAGCAATTACACGGGCGGCTTGCCCCGCTGTGCTTTTACCTCCTTTAGCGGCCTTAGCAGCCTTAGCAGCTAGCGTAGCGGCCTTGTGCGCTTTAGCAGCTCCCAGAGCTTGCATACCGGGAACGAAGAAAGTCGCAAACTGAAGAAATCCTTCAACTAAACCACCCGGAAGAGTAGTGCTTTTATCGAACCAGTTCTCTCCCCAACCTCCATGCCCACGGTCCCAGTCAGCGAGTAAGTCGTCTCCGGTAGCCCAATCCGCAAGGTCGTAGGCGCTTTCAGCTAGACCGCCTAGAGCGGCTAAAGGGGAACGAGCAATGTCTCCAAGATAGTCTCCTACATTCTTTTTCTCCTTTTGCCCTCTAGTGCCGAGGTCTTCATGCCACTCTTGCTCTTCCACGCCCTCCGTAGGAGTTTCTTCTCCTAGCATAGGGCTATTATCGGAATCCAAAGGAGAGCCTCCTTCAGAAGTTCCTCTACCTAAAGAACTAGGTTCTGTGGTAGCCTTGCCTAGAGTGTTTAGCGTCTTACCTATATTCATGTCTTAAAATTCTATTTTCTTCTGAGAGCCCCGATTTTAAGCATCGCTTTGTATTCGGGTCTTTGCATTTGAGATTCGTGAAAAGAGTCCCAGTCCCCTTCTCCCTTTTCGTTCTTAAACCCGAACATAAGCGCTATGTCAGATAGTTGCTCATCAGAAGCTCCAAGTTTAGTCTTAACCTGCTCCTTAGAAAGCTGGGTGTAGCGTATTGAGTCTTTGGCGTTCTTGCTTTTTGATTCGTCGGTATAAACAAGTCCTTCAAATAAAGGCTGGTGCATTTCAATAAAGCCGTGCGACAAAGTAACATGTGGTTTTGTAGTCGTATTATGCTCTCGCATAGCGAGCTTAAAAGCTACACTGGGCTCACCGAGCACAAGACTCTCAGCTGTCGCAATCGTGTGCCTTCGGTTTTTTCTTTCTAGCGCTGTTAAATTAGCGCTATTAACCGCATCTTTTCTTACCATGCTAAGTATAGTAGGCGCATCTACGACATTACTGTAGAGTCTAGTTGTCTTAGTTTGTAAATCTGTAAAGAAAGGCGCTAAGCGTGCTATTTCTCCGGTTTGATAGTCTTCCATAGTAATCATTCCTGCTTCCCCTTTTCTCCCTTTACTCCAAGTCCAATTAGTGAATGGAACGCCCCAACTAAACACCCCCGGTTTAAATTTGCCCTCGTTTAGTATCGTAAGTCTTTTTTGAAGCACCGCGCCGAGTTCTTGAAAGGGCGCTCCTAGCAAGTCACCATGCGCTTTTAAATCTGCTCTTTGCCAAGGAGATGGGGATAAATAATTTTTAACTCCTGCCTTAAGATGCCTGTGGTAAGATGTAGTTTCCGCTAGGTAATTTTTAATTGACTGTATTTGAGCAGCAGGAGTGGCTTTATTAGCTTCAGCACTAGCAGCAGAAGCGATATACCTAGTTTCTAAGTATTCGTCAGCTTTAGTAGTGTCAATAGACATTGTAAGCATTTTAGGGTCCGTTTCGGGAGCAGCTGACTCAAGCTTTATCGGGCCTTCCCAATATAGTTCTTCTATTCGCCCTCCTCCCAGTTGGAGCATAGCTGGCTGAACCTCCCTACGCTCTCTTCGTTTCCCAATTTTAGTTCCTCTTTGTCTCCGTAGGCTTATTTCTTCATCGGACATTGGCCCAGCATAATCAGGGACCTCCTCGTCTGGTTTTCCGTCTCCGTCAGTGTCTACAACTAGAACCTGTTCCTTTTTACCAAGTCGATGCCTTAACAGCGCGCTTGCAGCTGCTCTGTCTTCGTTGACTCCTTGTATGAAAGATTCCCTCAACTCTTCAAACCCGCGAAGCTCTTTCCTTCTATCCTCATCTTCTTTTACGCGCCTCTTTAGAAAATCATGGTATACATTAGGAGTAGACTTCCAAAGCTCTTCCATTGCGTCTCTCAAAGCATTGTCAATCTCATCCGAGGTCACCGCTCTTCCTTCCGCTCGCGCTTCTTTTCTGAGTCTTGTTATGGTTTCGGTAGCTAGCTTGTTTTCTTCTTTATTCAACGTCTCTACAACTTCAGACAGCTCCCCCATTGCGTTTCCTGAAAGCCGGGTAACGCTATTTCTGTCCCCATCTGCGCCTTCTTGGTTTAAGAACAAAATACGATTAGCTAGAGCGTATTCGGGAGTATTGGGGTCTAGGTCTTCAAGTAGTCCTCTCAAAGAAACAGCCATCTCGGTATCTTTGGCTCTATTTCTCCACCATGATTGGTTTTTAGCAGAATATAGCTCGTCTTTTCTTTGAGCTTCGTCGTGATTAGCTACAGAGCCCATAAGCGCATCTGCTTCTACCGCTGCTTCAGCATTAGAAAGCTGTTTAAAGCTAGCCAAGTATTCTTCTAGTTCTGGGCTATCTTTTAAATGTTCAGGCATAGAAGAGCGAATAGTCTCTGCTAGCTCTTCCGAAGAAGGGACCCCCTCTCCGGTAAAAGCTCCTGCTACGCTGTTTCTAAACGAGGACGCTGCGTCTTCTCCTGTGGGCATTGTAAGCGCTAAAGAGATAGCGTCTCTATTGATTCGCATAGACGCCTCGCGAGCTGTGGCTTTTCTAGACTCATCCTCTCTTACCGCGACCAAAGCTCGGTCTAGGCTGGTTATGATGTCACGTCCTACCCGATGCTCGCTTGCCTTTTCTCCGTCCCAAGTAAGCTTATCCAACATGTCCGGCACGTTAACCAATGCTCTTAGAATCCCCGGTTCTTTTTCTGCAACAGCTTCAGCCACTAAGTTGTTCAGTGTCTTCATTTGCCTACCCTGCGGTTTGACGATTAAGTTTTTAAAGGCAACGCTATTAGTTATGTCCGCAGCCTCTTCATCTCCTGTAAACTTTTCGACTGCCTGAAGGGCGATACTAATACCCATTCTTACTTGAGCACTAGTAGGACTATTGGTGCCGATTCCCTCAGGGTCTAGTGGAGGGTCTTCGGTTTCTATTTGAGGGTTAAGAAGAGAGTCAACAACAGTGGGTAGGTCAACGCCGTGCTTTTTTAGCTCCCGTGTAACCGCGCTTTGTTGTTTTGGGTTAAGGTCTCCAAGAGCTTTTATAAGTCCTTCTGTTTCTTCTCCACTAGCGGGTGCTTCTATGTGCGTGGTGTCGATGTCTTCAGGTAAAAATCCAAACTCACTAATGTCAGCGGTTTCTGTGTTATTTAAGTCTCTAGCTGTGTTTTCAGAGTCCTTTTCTTCAGCCGCCGTCATTATAGACTCAGCGTGCTTTTCCAGAACTTCTAGATTGAATTGCTGAGTAGACTCCAAAAGACCTCTAGCGACACTTGAACTAGGGTTGATTTTCTTTTCTTCCAGCCACTCCTCAGCCCACCCTCTTATCATCTCTTTGATGTCTTCTTTATTAGTAGGAAGAGGAATATCAGAATTCTTTATGCTTTCTAGGTGGTCTTTTACTCTCTGGTTTATCTCCGCCTTATAAAGGGGGGAAAGGCGAGCACCAGTAGCTAGGTGTATTCTTTCGTCAGCAAGTAAATCATCTCTAAGGTCTTTGTCCTTGGATACCTCATGCTCAGCTGCTTCTACTCTTTTTCTTTGGCGCTCTTGGAGGTCTTGTAGTTGCGTAGCAAAATTAAACAACCCCTCATCATCTAAGTCCGCAAGGAGCTTGTCTTGATACATATCAAGATTATCAAGAGCGATGCGGTCGTTCTGAAGGTCTTGCTGAATGATGCGCTCATCTACCGCTTTAGTGGCCAAGCCAATAGAAGCGATGCTCTGGTTTACCTGTTTCAGCTTTTCTCCTTCAGAGAACTTTTCAAATTCAAGAGCCTTCCCTCTTTGGGCGATTTCCTCTTTTTTGAACAGGTAATCGTTGTATTGGTTCATCAACCCACTAACTCCCGACAGGGCGCTAGCCATGCGTCCTAAGCTAGTTTCAGAGGCTGGGGTGGTTCCGGGTATTTCTACCCTACCCTGAGCGGAGCCTTCACGCACCGCCCCTCTAAAGGGGCCGAATTGTCTGATGGAAGCTGGGTTTACTTGTACTCTAGCTTCCTGCTGGCTGAGCAGTTTTCTCCATCTTTTTCTTTCTTCAGGACTCATTTATTTAGTTTCTTGGAGGACCGTAATTGGGAATCGCTAGACGAGAGCGGGCGTGACCTGCATTCCGTAGTCTTTGCCCTTCTGTTTGCACTTCAGCAAGGCGCGTAGCGGCTGCTTGTCTACCAGTACTTGCTATAGCGGCTTGTGTTCGCGCAACTTCTGTAGCCCTTCTCGCGGCATACAGGTCGTTTTGGGCGCTAAAGTTAGCTCGCTGAGATTCGTATAGCTGCCCTTGTTGGTAGGCTCCTAGCGAATTACCTAGCGTCTGCATTCCTATACCAAGTAAATCAGGCCCTTCAATAGGAGGATTGAGTCTCCTCCAATCTTGAGTAAACCGCATCGAGGCTCCTTCTTGTGCAAGCCCTAGCGCGGTTACTTGGGCTTTTTCTGACAAAGAAGCCATAACCTTATATTCTAGCACTTCATTCCTGAGGTTATCTAGCGCTATACCTACTGAGCTGCCTTCAACACCGCTTTCAGCTGCCGCTGTGGTTCCTCTGGAAATTTGTTCATCACCTTCTCTTTGCGCTTCGGCTGCTTCTAAAGCGGCTGAAATATTAGCCTCATCTTGCGCCCTAGCTTGCTCAGTGTTTGTGTGAGCATATTGAGCAGCAAGGTCGTTAGAGGCTTGCTCTTGAGCCGCTGCTTGAGCTTTTGCGGCTCTAGACTGAGCCACTACTTGCGCTACGCCAGAGCCCACAGAAGAGGCTACCGATAAAGCGGTTAGCATAGGTGGTGGAATGCACATATTAAAGTTTGTCTCTTGTTATAGTAAATTTACGGAAAGATTCTCCGTTGATAATTAAAGGGGCGCTGAGCGTTGCTCCGCACCATTCAAGCCACTTAAGGCATATAAAGTTTTCTGCGTGTATGTAGTTTGATACCTGACCATATAATTCAGTTAAGGCCCATACCCATTTACGACAATGCTTAATAAAGTCCTTGGAGTAAGCGTCAACTTCAGGAGAGCCTAGCATCCAAATATAAGGGTCTTTAGGTCTCCCTGCCCCAAAAATAGCCATGACGCTACCGTGCTTGGTGACAACGGTTAGCGTTATGTCATCTTCGGTGAATGCCTTATTCAGAGCGTCTTCAGGTGTGCTTTTGAAACAAGCAACCTCAACCTTATCCATCTCCCTGAGATTCTCCTTAAGCTCTTTTATATGAGCTTCTGTGGTGACTCTTATAGAGTGCCCCTCTGGAGTAGTCTCAACGACGCTATCCATACCTTCTGGAACGCTGATGGACAAAGGATTCAAATTCCGCGCTTTGAAGATTGCAGGGTAGAGCGCTGGAGTTTTCTACCGTGATTTCTGTTTTTTCCGGGTTAGTGAACACAGGGAACCTGAACTCCGCGCTTTCCAAGGGAAGAGTTCCAATAGTAGACGAACCCACTACAACAGAATTATAGGCCACTTCTGATGTGTCTCTTAGATAGGGGGTAACCTTAACAACGAAATGAGCCGTCTTGTTAAAGAACAGCGTTCCGTTGCGAATCATCATTCTACCTGAGTTGGTGGGTGTCTTTCCTTTTTCAGTAGGCTGGGTGAACAGCTGCTCCGAAAAGGTATATTTCATTGTGTAAGGAATCCCTGCGTAAAAAGGTCCAGAGACTCCCGCAGGGAGCGTGTTATTCTTAAACCTAACAACGGTTTTTCCTATATCAGACCCGGTGCCGTCTGCTGTCGTGGTCCCTTGGACAAGTAAGCCGTCCTTGGTATACACTTCTATAGTCTCTGAAGCGTCTAGCTTGTAGTCGAGAACAAGCCTTGGATACCCTAGACTGGTGTCTGCTGTAAGAAACTCTACACGTTGGTCAAGGTGTGTGTTGTAGCCTTCAGGGTCTCTATACTTACTTTCCAGAGGAAGCTTCAAAAGAAGCGTCTGTCCGCTGGGGTCTAGGATGTCAAATAGGTTGTCTCCAAAGGTAGATTCTTCGTCTGTCTTTACTATGTATAAGTCAGAATCAACAAAACCTATACCCCTGATATTACCCCCCATAGTGAACTTACTCCATGAGCTGAGGACCTTCTCCTTATTAGCAAAGAAATACTTATAGATGTAGATGTCATTGCCGTCAGTCATCGCCAAGATTTCATCAGCGCTTGAGGCTGTCATGGCTGTAATGTTCTTGGGAATATACTGAGGAACGTGGGCCGTAACTTCGTTAGCTTCATACACGTCAGTGCTGCCTGATACAGCATACTCGTTAAGTCCTGTGAAGTCTCCCCTTTGGAAAGGAAAATAAATATAAGACCCAACCGTCAAAGGAGGAACGCTACTACTGTAGTCAAACTCTGTAAGGGGGTTAACAGCAACGGTCTTGGGAGTCAGTAAGTCACCGCCTCGTAGTGAGAACTGACCATAATCAGAAAAGAGAATAAGGTTCTCTTGGAAGGCTACAGCCTCCCTTAAGTTAATGACGGAAGAAGAAGCTATATTAACATCAATAGGGTCCCCGTCTAGAAGGGAGACAACCGAAGTCCTGTAGAAGTTGTAACTCTGGATGTCGTTTACGCTATTATAGCTACCAAACTTGACTTCGCTAAGGCTAACGGAAGGGCCGCTAAGAAACCCTAGTCGGCTTTTGAATTGGAACATTCCGTCAATTTTAGAGCCAACAAAAGACGGGTCAGGGTTTGTGTCTGCGTCCCCACACATAACAGGGTCTAAGGGAATATGAGAAAGCTCAAACGTGTTTTCTGCGGTGCTCTTAAGCACAAGAGGCATCGTGTTCTGGTTGATGCGGTTTTCCACTTCTGGGCCTACCGTTTCTTGCCAATAGCCCTTACCTATAGTTCCGTCTAAAGTGGACTCATCTGAAGCGTCTACCACAAACTCAACATAGCGGTCGTCTGTAGCTTCATCAGCGTCCCCAGCTACTTTAACCTTAAAGCGGTGGGGGGATACGTTTGGGAGGTCTATGACAGATTTAACGCTTTGGTGAATTACTCCCACAGCTTCTCCATTAAGGCTGTCTATAGGAGAAATAATGAAATCTTTAGTGCATTCTATTGTCCCCAGCAACGGGTGAGGCAAGGTGCTGGTAAAGTCTGCGTCGGTGCCTACAGGGTGGTAACCTGAGGCCGCATCGTCTAGGTCGTTTAAAGCTTGGTTTGTGCCTACTGTGGTGCCTTGAGAGTCGGTTACCACAGCTGAGCCTCCTGAGTCGAGGCCGTCACCAAAAAGCGTTTCTAAGATGACCTCAGCGTTCGCGTTTTGTGCCTTGTTGAAGAAAAGGTCGTCACTATTCTTTTTCTGACTAGGCCCAGAAAAGATAAAGCTCTGCAAAGGAGTCGAGTCGAGAAACCCCCCGGTAGCTTGTTTCTTCGTGACTTCTACCCCGTATTTCTTTGAGAAGTCCCCTTGGCGGATAAACACTAAAGCCTTCTTATCTAGCTCTTTTGTTTTAGTGATGTCTTTCTCGACCGTCTTTTTAGTGTTCAACACGTAAGTAACATCCCCCGTGGTGAGCATTTTGATGTCATCCTTCGGCGTAGTAGCCCCAGAGTCTCCTTGGGCTATGTAATGTGAGTCTCCTAGAGATAACAAAGAAGCCCCAGCTAGAGTCCATTCTACGATAGACTGCAAACCACCAGAGCCAGCAATACCTAGCCCTACGTTGTTTGAGGAACTAGTGTCGCCTTGCCCTCCTGAAAGGAGGAAGGCGTAAGGGTCAGTAACGGTGAAGACTACTTGTTTTTTATCCGCATCAGCTCCGACAGAAATCAAAGAGTATTCTGTATCAGAAGCATTACGCCCCGCTACTACCGTAGCATTCTGTCCAGTAAGCCTAGAGTCTCCAGCTTGGACGACTACAGGAACTTCCTGAGACAAAGTAACAATTAGGTTCTGAGTGTCATGTCTGGAGGAGCTATCGAGCCAACTGGGGTTAGTCCATTCAGCGCTAATTACAGTGCCTCTGTATCGCTCTGATATGGTGGCTTGTTGCCCGGTGGAAAGGTTGAAAGCGCATACCGTCTTATTCTGGTCTCCGTGAATAATAACCACATATCTTTCATTGGAATCCCTCTCAATGAAATGCACCTTCGCGCCTTCCTCTAGTATCCCGTCAAGAATACGCTTAACGAACTGCGTAGAGGGTCTTTTCTGTAACCCGTCAATTACGCTGCTTAAAGCGTTTTCTTGAACGTCACACTGACCAGCATATCGAATAGAGTCAGGCTGCTGAGAAACCCCTTGAATAAGGTTACTCACCGAAGTGTTAATGAGCGGCATTATCTTATGTTATATTTACGACGCACACCTAAACGGTATTGAACGTCTTGGCTGTCGAAAATGGTTCTGTCAGAAGACTGTGAGTCTAGCTCTTGAAGTCTAGCCCTTGCTTGCATCTCATCGACTGCGATAAGGGACTCAAGCTCCCTGCTTCCTACGATTCTTCCTTGGAAAATCCTAGAGGCCCTGAGGGTGATGTAGCGCTTAGCTACTTCAGGTAAATCCTCCCAGACCAGCTCTTCCGTCAGGTCTACCTTAACTGAAGAAGTAAAAGTAAAGGTCCTGTCTTTGCGATTATACAAATACGAACCACGTTGAACGTAGTCGTCTGTATTATCCACGGCGTCTACAAACAGCGTCTTCGCCGGAAGAGGGATTTTGTTATCAGCATCTGGAGAAATGGAATGGTCAGTCACTGTATTGAAGTGCCATTCCTCAGTCTGAACTTCTCTAGCGACTTCACGCAGAGTGGTGAGAGCCACATTAGCGGATACCGGCAAAGCTTCTGAATTTGCAATGCTGTTAATAGGAGCTTCGCCAATATGGCCAAGCATTTGGTTTACGCTTTCTAGTTCTGTAGTCATTAGAGAAAAAAAGGGGGTCTCCGCAGAATAAACTACGAAGACCCCCTCAAGGGTTACGTTAGGGATTACGCCCAAACGGTTACAGCCGCTTCAGGACGCAGAATACCATGACCCATAGCGTATTTCGCCAGCATCAAGTGAGACTGCTTTGGCATGGAGTATTCGCTTTCAACCGCGAGGTCGAGAAGCTTAACGGTGCCAATAGCGGACTTGTGACCACCAACCAGCTTAAGGTTGGTAAGGTCGCTATTGTAGCCTCCACTCGTAAATGGAGCGGAAGTGTCGAACGGGTGGTTATTCGCAGAAGCGTCATCAGACTCTTGGGAAGCTCCCAGAGTGATGATGTCCTGCAAGTGGTTCGACTTGACGATTTGAATACCAGCCAACTGGAAGATGGTTCCAGCAGAGCCGCTACCAGTGTTACCGAAATCCTTATGGATTGCGGCACTGTCGGCAGCAGACAGAGCGTGGTATTGAGCCGGGGTGACAATAACGAAGCGGTCTTCCGATGGGATGTCGTTCTCGTCCATCTTTTGCGCGATAAGCGTAAAGGTGTCGATAAGACCATCTGCGGTTGCCGTGTTAAGGCTGTTATCAGACGCATCAATGTTAATGCCAGTACCAGTTACACCAGAAATATTCTCATGGTTGCTGTTAGCAGCACCAACAAGCGTCTTCATGGTAGCAATATCGAAGCGCCTAGAGAGCGCACGACCAAGTTCCGTAGCATACGTCGAGCGTACGTCATAGTGGTTCTTGAGTTCGTCGATATTGGCGATAGAAGTCGCCGCGATGAGAACATCGTCAATAGTAATCACACGCTCATTGTGTTGAATTACGGATGGATAGGTAGCTCCATCACCTTGTTCAAACACATCCTGACCGGGTGTATGGTATTTCGCAGTTGCTTTCCCGATAACGGGGAACTGCGCCGACTTACCGCTCGAAATAGTCCGAACAGTGTGAAGGTTTTTCATAACATTCGACTCCTCAAAAGAAGTCAGAACCTCATTAGCGAAAACCTTTAGGAAGAGGGCATCTGCGTCACCGGCGGCTTCTACCTGTCCAATGCGAGATGGTACAATAAGGCCATTAGCCATAATATTTTATCTTTCTAGGTTAAGAGTTAAGTTAATTTACCGTTTCAAGTCGTTCTTTTCGCGTCGTTTGCTCTAAAGCGTTATCCTTACGGGCGCTCAGGCTACTAATCCGTTACTTTTCGACAGGAAATTCTTTATACCTCTAGCGTATACTCGCGCTAGGAGGCTGCGGGAGGTAGAGAACATTCTCCACTCTCGTTCATTAGAGCCAAAGAAAGGCTCGCATATTACGGCAGGGCACTTGGTCTTAACCAAGAAGCCTCCACCCCGCGAAAATCTTTGCATGGGCTTAATGCCCCTATTCTTCGTGTTGTATTCCACAATAACTTCTCTCTGAAGCATTGTAGCTAGTCGTTTTCCTTGTGTTGAGTTGTGGTAGTAAAGCATCTCGCACCCTGATGCTGTAGGGGACGCTGAGTTAAAGTGCAGCTCTATAGCCACAGTTACTTTGTCCTCTGCCATCTTGTGCGCTACCCAGCGCATGGCGCTTCCGTAGCTGCTTCCTTCGTACTCGTCATACAAAATAGACGAAATACCCTCGTCATACAGGTGCTTTTTCAAGAGCGCCCCTAAGCGCACGTTGTAAAGCCATTCATTTACCCCAGTCACGCTGAGCGCTCCTGCGTCGTTAGGTCTAGAATGCCCAATACAAATACCGACAATATCACCGGGACTCAAGGTCGTTGGCGTATCGGAGGATTTCAGCGATTGTTTCTTTTTCTTCAGGAGAGAAAGAATGCTGTTCCAACTTTTGAATAAAGCCCGGAATTTCACTCTTCTTAATCGTCGTCGTGCACCCAACGATTGATAAACTTATCGTTGCGCTTATGGCGGCGAGCTTTATACGCCTTAAAGTATTCATCCCTGACCTTGAAAAACAAATCGGCCAGCTTAGGGAATTGAATCAATAAACTGACAACCAGTTTAACCATTACTTCTTTTTCTTCTTACCTTTTTTAGGGCGTCTAATTGCTAGTCTAGAATAACCACTCATTTGCTCTTAGCCTTTCCGATGTTCAGGGCGAGCCAGCTCACCACTTTAGATGCGCGAGCAACCCACTTGTTGTCGCTTTCGTTGGGGGTCATTGTGGCTACTAGACTGGCGACAGTCACGATACCCGTAAGGATGCCGATGACTTCACCTCTGTTATCGCTGAGCCATGTAATTAAGTCAGTCATTATTCTACACGTTAGATATTGCTAGCCTTCGCTCCACTTCTTTTCGGTAAGCGGGGTCAACTTCGTATTTCTTTTTACCAGTGGCGTCTCTTTCAGCCATAGCCGCTAGGACTTGTGCTCTACTTTCAAAGGGCAGTGAACTAGGTCCTTGGGTTTTTCCCTGCATAAGAGAAGGATTTACCCCGTTAGCTTCGCTGTGCTTAGACTTAAGCCAGTCAACGGCAAGCTGTGCTTGCTCATTTGAGCCTGACTCAATCGCTTTGTTATAAGCCTCAAGCTGAGTTTCAGAAAGCTCTTCAGAAGCCCACTCGGCCATAGCGCTGTAAGCTTCCTTACCGCCAGCTACCGCCATAAGGGATTCTTCTTCTGCGGTAATCAAAGCGTTTTGCCCCTCGATATAAGAATCAACCAACTCACGACTCAACCCTGCTTTAGATAAAGCTTCGTAAGTCGTGTTACTCAGCTCGCCTTTTTCCTGCCATTCAGCGGAAGCGGATTGGATTGCTTCGGTTTGCCCCACTTGGCTTTCAGTAGGAGCTTCCGTTGGTGGGAGGTCTTCTGTCTTGCCAGTATCCTCAGCTGAACCAAGTTTTGACTCAAGACTGCTATAGGCTCTTGCCAAGTCTTCAGGTGAATTGAATTTTTCAGGTAGCCATTCCGGGCGTTCACCTTGCGATGCTTCGTCTGGGATTGCTGAGGCTTCTTCTTCAAGAGTGATATTCTCTGTTGGGGTGGTGTCGTTTATTTCGTATTTATCTGCCATTGGATTACTCCTCTGCTACTGGGGCTCCTTCTTCTTCTGGAGTAGGAGCCATAGCATCACGCGCCAAGTTGCCTATAGCTGCCGCCCCTTGAGGAGCTGCTTTTTCCGCCATAGCCATCATTTGCGCTTGTTGCATTTCTTGTTGTATTTGTTCTTGTGTCTTAATGAGCCCTTGGGTCTTGATGCCAAGACTAGTAGCTCTCCGCTTAAAATATTCCTCTACGTTAACGTGCTGCCCAATAGCTTCTGGCCCTACTACTTGAGCGGCCCCAGCTAAAAACAGGTCTAGTTTTTGTAGGTCGTTTCCGCGCCCTAGAGCTTCAATGCCTGTAATTATTACAGGTTTCACTAGGTCTTTTGGTAGCTTAGGTAGCTGTTTCTTACGGCCCATTACGTCCATGACGCGAAGAACCATAGGAAGCTGTAGCTCATTACTAAGAAGCGAATAAAGACCACCCAAAGAAGACTCAAGCTCCATAGTGAGCATCCTGATTTCTTCAGCGGTAACACGCTCAGCGTTACGCACTACGCCTGACGTAAGAAGAAAGGCATGACCTAGGCGGTCCTTAATAGCGCTGATTGTGTCGGAAGCGATGCGGAAATCGTTAAACTTGTCCAACTGAAGAACAGAGACATCAGCTGCATTACCTTGAGTAATGGCCCCGTTAGGACTTTCAGCCAACGTCTTTGCTCTGGTGGTTCCGTTAGGATTAACCAAGAACAACACTTTTGCAGCAGCGGCAGAACCTTCAACAATAGCTTGAGTGAGTTTCTCAAGACTGATGAGGTCTCCCATATACTCTTCCACATATCCCCTTCCGTAGTCCTCGCCATCAATCTTGGAAAACCTAAGGGGGATGTAAGGCATTCTATCTTTCTTAAAGGTGCCTTCAGAGCCGGGGACAATAGTCCCTTTGATTTCCTGATGGACAACCCATTCGTCCCCGTAAAGACAAACAGAAGTAAACAGCTCGCAGTCTTTATCCGGTGAATCTGATTCAGTGTAACCAGCAGCGGCTTTTAACTCATCGCTTAGCGTAGCGTAAGCTAGAGTTTCTTTAGTAATTATTTTAACAGGGTTACCCATTGGGTCCCTCTGAACAACAAAGCGGTCTAGATGGAAGACTCTAAGTCCTCCTTCTTCTGGTAAATAAAGAAGAGAGTTACCTGTAACTACGAGGTGCTTAAGAGCTTCATGGACTCCTACTCTATAGGACTGTCTGCTAACCTCCTCCATTACGGATTCCTCTACTTGTTGTAGAGCGGACTCCATCTCGCTAAGCATTTCTTCAGTAGCACCTTCTTGCCTGAGGATGTTTTCGTCAAAGTTAAGACGAAAGAATGGGGCATTAGGAGCCAGTAAGGCTAGTAGTAACTTTGAAGCTAAATTGTTGACTCCTCTTGCTCCAATGCCCTGAAAGGGTGTATTAAGGCGTGAGTGAGAATTGTGACCCTCTTCAGGCATTAAGTAAGGAAGAGTCAGTTTTGAAGCCTCCCTTGCTCTGTCTAAAAAAGTTCTCCTACCCCCTTCAAGAGAGATGTATTGAGATTCTGCCGATGTAGGGTTCATTTAATTTTGAGAATCGACTGGTCCATATTTAAGTAGCCAAGCATCAAAGTCTTCTTGGCTCCACTCTTCTTCATCGAGGTTCGTTTTTTCGTCCTCGTTTAGTAAAGCACCGTCGTCGTGTATAAGTAGATAAGACCCTCCGAAGCTTTTGGAGGACGCTACAAAGTCGTAAAAATATTTAGTGGTTGCGGTTGCAGAAACCGGAGCGCCCAGCATTTGTTCCCATATTTCCTTGCTGCGCTTTTCAGCGGTGTTCTTTGCTCGATATTTAATAAACCTAACCATTTTACAAGGAGGCTATACTGAATTGTGACATTGTGTTGGTCTCAGCGGCAGCTGCGTCAGTAGACGACAGGGCTGTAGCCCAGATAACAACTTCGTAAACATTACCGTAGAAGGTTCTGTCAGTAGCGCCGTCAGACTGGTAAGCCCATCTACGCCCAATTTGAAGAGGACCGTATCCGTAATCGTTTACATCTTTAGTGCAGTTGGTCTGAGTCAACGTCTGGTTTACACGAATCTTTTGCTCGTTCGTTGACAGACTTGGTTCGTATGAAGCTATGACAATGTCTTTCTGACCTGCTCTAGCCCCATTAGAAGAGGTCTGTTCCTGATAAGAGTTATCTGAAGCTTGCCCGATACTCCACGTATAATAACCATTACGGTAATAAAGTTCCGTTCCGTAAGCTTGGTAATAACGGGTACCAATGAGGCCGTAGTAATCTGTAGCGTGAACAGAAGAGTTTACTTGAACTACCGCGAGCTGAGTTCTGGTGTCGTCTGAGTTACTATGTGTAAAGGCGTTATCAAGATATTGGTTGTATGAGTTATCAAACCGAATCTCCACAGAAGAGCCTATAGTCGAACTCCCTCCCGTACTCAAATAAGGCTGCTTTGCGGCTGTTGAATTAGTAGCGTCATAAGAACCCACTTGGTCATACCACGTAGTTACCAGCCCTTCAGTTCCAGACAAAAAGTCACCCAAAGTCATAGTGCCGCTGTAGTCTCCAGACGTAACAGTAATAGCTGACGTAGAAGATACCTGACCAGTAGCGTCGAAAGCTACATCAGCTTCGTCGCTGTCAGACGCTCTTCTAACTTTCAAGGCATTACCAGAATAAGCCGCCCTTAGCTTCCTGACGCTATACCCAGCAGCGGCTGTAGCCATGCTGTCTACGTCAAGCAAAGGCGTTACCGAAGTAGAGGGAGGCGTCTTGAAGAGGTCCTGCGTCAACCCACGGGTCAACGAAGAGGTAAGGCCAGTGGTTATAGGCATACTCTACAGGGCTTTTTTCTCGTAAATAGGCCGAACAACGATGTGGTATTCTTCTGAGCCAGCTCCCGTGAAGACTACGCGAATCGAGTTCGCAGAAGTAGTAAACAAGGTTTGGCCGTCAGCTGTAAATTCAGCGTCAGAACCTAGACTTTTCCACTCAGCTGCTTGCCCATCTCCGCTCACATCGTGTTGAAGAACTACGTTTGTAGCCTGAAAGCCAGAGCTTCCTCCGACTACAGAAAACATACCAGTTCCTCCGTGCCAGTCTAAAGTGTATGGCCCTGAGCCTCCTATCTTATATGCGGATATTCCTTCCATAATTTTTTTGGTTAAATAGTTCTAGCGCCCGCTCCTTGTGCTCCCGTTCTAGGGGTTGTTCTGTTGATTACGAGAGCGCGGTTACCGCCTTGTCTGTTAGTCCTACGACGTTGGTTCTGGGTAGGCTGCTGTATAGCGCCTACACGTGGCATCGCCGGGGGAGCGGGTGGCGGTGAAGGGCGTGGGGGTGGGATATCTGGTCCTCCTAAGCACATTTTAGGTATCAGGGATTGATGTTAATGAGTTCTCTACTTGCTCCTCAAATTTGAGTAAGAGAAACCGTATAACAGACCTCTGCCCATAATGGTAGTCTAACTCTCGTATATCAACTCCGGGGCCAAAGTCTTGCTGTGGGAATCTTTCCTCTAAAGACTCAAGTAATTCTTTTGTAAGAAGCGGGAAAATGTTTTCCTGTGTCATATATGCCTTGTCTTATTTCTGAGGGGTCCAGAGGGTAATCTCCTTTGTCTTCTCGTTATAGTCTTTGTCGTGAAGAATATAGGCTAAACGGGCGGTTAACAGAGCATCGTCCTCGGTCATCCCTGCTTTCTCATAGGCTCCAACCACGGTCTCCCATGTGTAACCCTTCTTGTCCATGAGCTTCCTAGCCGTCACCTCTCCGATGCCCTTGACGCCCATGTAACCGTCAGCGGAGTCCCCGGCTAATGTCTGGACTAGGTGGAAGTCAGCAGCGTCTTGAGGGCTGCTCATCTTCTTGGTGTCCTTCAGGGGGTTATACCAAGCAATAGGGAGAGTCCCGAAGTCCTTGTCCCCAGAAACCGCTACCGTATTTGTAGGGTTTCTGGTGCATAGGATTCCTATTAGGTCGTCCGCTTCCATGTTCTCAGCGGTGACCCCACTGTATGTGCATTGTATCCACTCCACCAACCACCGAAGACCTAAGGGCTTTCGCTTGTCTCTTCGGTTAGCTTTATACTCAGGGAACAATTCTAAACGAAAATTCTCCCTTGGAGAGAATACTGGTAGGATGTTGTCTGACCTTAGCGTCTTGCTCAGGTTGTCGAAGAACCTGTCCACCTCTGACTTCATCTCAGTCTCAGAGGACATGAGGGTCCAGTGGTCGTCGTCCCACTTAGTCTCATACTCACTGGCGAACGCCGCCCTATAGGCCAGCATATCTCCGTCAACAACTAGTAGTGTGTCTTCCATTAGTGTGTCTCCTTCCAGTTAGCTCCCACGCTGTATTCCCCGTCAAGAGGGCAGCGGACTCCTAGCGTTTCTCCAGCCTTCTTAATGCTGTCCACAAACAACTGACCAAGCTCATCAGCACGGTCAGGGTCACAGGAGAACTGAACCTCGTCATGGACATTGCAGTGCATCTCATAGCCGTCAGCTACCTTAACAAACTCGTTGAGAGCTTGCTTCATAATGACCGCAGCTGCTGACTGACACAGTAGGTTAAGAGCTGAGAACGCTTTGCGAGCTGGGAGTATGCGTCCGTCCAGCCCAGTCAGCGTTCCGCTGTTGGTTACCTTGCGCTCCACGGTCTCCATGAGCGTCCTCACAGCGGGTATCTTACGGAGGAACTGCTCCTTCAGAGCCTTCCCCTCGCGCTCGCCTCCATCGACAATCTCCCCAAGTGCCTTATTACCAGCACCATACAACCACATGTAGATGAATTTTTTACTTTCGTCACGTGTGCTCAGCCCCGCTGCTTCTTGGTTGGCGGTGTGGATGTCTCCGTCAACAATGGTTTTAGCGTAGCTACCTTTGTCCCACTGGGCTAAGTAGTGCGCCAAGACTCGCAGCTCGATTCCAGAAGCATCAGCTCCCACAAGAACCTTTCCGTCAGGTGCCTTGAATAACTCACGGCACTCGCCGCCATAAGGGGCGCGGGTGGCGGGTATCTGGGCTAGGTTTGGTTTCGAGTGCGAGCATCTCCCAGAGTAAGTGCCGTGGGTATTGACGTTACCGTGGATGCGCCCGTCTTTAACCATGCCCATCCAAGCATTCTTACCCTCAGCCAGAGCGCCAAGTCTCTTCTGGACGAGGAGGTATTCCAAGAGCTTGTCAGCAGCTGGAGTCCCTATCTCCTTCAGGACGACCTCGTTAATCTCAGGGCGCTTACCCTCATACGCCTTAGGTTTCCAACCGGATGCCATTAGTCGCTCCGCAATCTGGTCTCTACTTCCGGGGTTGAAGGGAATCGACTTGGTCTTGAATCCTTCCTTGTAAACGTCAGCTGCTTTGTTCCCTGCTTCAACCGCGCTCTTCTTTGTCTTCCAAGTAGAGCCATCCGGGGTCTTCCAGATGGGAGTCTTGGTTTCAATAACGGTAGGCTCAAACAGCTCCTGTAGTTCCTCCTCCAGTTCTACCCTACGCTTCATTAGAGTAGCGGCAAGGTCTCTAGCCTTGTCCTCGTCAAAGGGAAACCCATTGCGAACCTGCTCCTGAATAGCCAACGCAAACTCATGCTCAATGAGGAGCATCTTCTTGCTGGGATTCTTCTCCATTAAGTGGTCATACAGAGCGCGGGTGACCCGAACGTCTTGCTCGCAGTAGTCCTGCATCTCCTGACTCCACTCTGCCCAGTCTTCGGTAGCCCCGTGGTCGTCCTTATGAATACCAAGACGGACTCCCCAAGCTTTAAGACTATGGCTTCCTGCTAAGGCGCGAGGGAAGTCGTCGTCTTTGAAGTCATCATTCTTCCTGTCAGGGTAGATACAAGCTGCCATCACTTTGGTGTCGATGACAAACGGAGGTTTAACAGACAAAGTATTATCCCTGTCCATCTTCAGGAGGGCTGGCCAGTCAAACCCAATAGCGTTATGCCCTATGATTTGGTGAGCAGCTCCTATGATTTCAAAGGCTCTTTGTAGAGCGCCTTCAGTCTGACTGTTGTATGAATAGAGCTTCCCGGTATCGACATCCTGTAAACAGATGCAGTGTATTGTGTGTAAGTCAGTCAACCGTTCCCAATCCGTAATGGCGTTGGTCTCGATATCGACTATTAGTTTCTTCATTTTCGTTGTGTGTTGATGAGGTCTGTTATCCGAATAAGGACACCTACCGATGTGTTGTTATCGCCGCCCCTTCTCTCTTTGTCCGTACCTTTAAGGGGCTCGACAATTTCTTTGAGGCGCTCGGCGGCAAGGAGTATGAAAGTTTCTTCAACGACAAAGCACCAGTAGTCTGCCTCCGAAGTAGCGAGCCCTGAAGGTTTGCCTCTGGATTCATACTCAACAAATACATTCCCAGTAAGCTTGGCTTTCCTGTCTCGTTTAACTTCAACTTTTTTTCCTTCAAATATCTTCGCAAGAGCTTGCTCAGCCACTTGTCCGACTTTGAGGTCATAGCGGAAGTCGCTATTATATTCCATTTAGAAAGAGGGGGTTTCTTCATCATCGCTGCTTTCTTGTGTTTGTGTAATCTCCGCTTCTACCAGTCTGCCTGTCGTTTGGCTATAACGAAGTGTGGTTGCTAGGCCCGTGTCTCCACTGAACCTGTTCTTCAAGACGCGCACGTTTGTTAGATGACGCGACTCTGGGTCTTGCTGGTCACGCTCTAGCCCAACAACGCAGTCGGACAACTGAGCTATAGCCGCGCTACCTCTTAGCTGAGCTAGTGTGGTCTCTGCTCCGTTCTCATGGCCTCGCCCGTCAGGACGCTTGAGGTGACTAACCAATACCAACCCAAGCTTACACTCCTCAACTAGTCCACGTAGCTTGGTCATCGTGTTGTCGATGAGCCGCCTTTCGTCTCCACTGTCTATACCACTGACAACAATGGAAAGGTGGTCTAGGACAATATACTCAACGCCCAGAGCTTTAGCCATGTAGCGTATGTGGTTCAGTAGGTTCTCTGATTCAAGGGAACCCCAGTGGTCGTAGAAGAACATACGTCCGTTACCCACAGTCTCCTTAAAGGCTGTCTTGTAATCTTCATCCACCTTGATGGGCTCAAGGTGAAGGAGCTTGTTCATCTCCAGTCCTATGATGGAGTTGGCTGTTCGCTCAATGGATTCCTCTAAGGCGATGTAGCCAATCTTGCGGTAGGTATTCCTGATTAGATGGTGAGCAATCTCCTTGGTAACAGCGCTCTTACCAATACCTGACCCAGCGCACACGGTGACAATCTCTCCAAGACGCAGCCCGTGCGTCTTCTCGTTAAGCCCTACCCAAGGGTAAGGAACGCTATCGTTCACCTTGGTTGTGGTCAGACGGTCGAACAGGTCGGAGCCCTCCATGATTGTATCAGGTCTCCATACCTTGGCTTGCCAGTAAGCGTCTACCAGCTCTCGACTACGGCCCTCCATGAGCATCTCATTGGGGTCCTTCATGGTTAGGTGTGCAATCTTACACTTACCAGCAGGTAGGATATGACTACACTCCTCCGCTGCTTTGTTACCTGAGTCGTCGTTGTCAAACATGAGGACAATCTCCTCAAACTTATCCAACCACTTGAGCTGCTTTTTGAATACGCTCTTAGCTGATTGCGCTCCGCTAGGTAAACTAACCACGGGCCACTTACCTTCCCCAACTACTTGAGCTACTGTGAGGCAATCAATCTCACCTTCAGTAACCGTCAGACGTTTACCTCCGTTGGGCCATAGGTGCTGACCCCAGAAGTAAGTGGGACTACCTATAGCGGTGAAGTCCTTACCTTCAAAGCGGACCTTCTGGGCTACAATACTACGCTCCGGGTTTCGGTAGGTAGCGATGTGGCAGTCTTTCCCTAAGTGGGAACCGATGCGGTAGTCATACCGCTGACATACTTCCTTGTGTATGCCTCTTGTAGGGATGGACATGAAGTCCCCCTGTAGGAATTGGGGAACCGTCCCCGCTGTTGTACTCATTTCTTGTGTGTGTGTTTGTTCGCCAGAAGGAGGCGTGAACAGTCCGCAGACAAAGCACTTGGTGCTCCCGTCTTCGTTGATGGCTAATCCATCGCTGCTCCCGCATTCCTCGCATGGCTGGTGTGTGTTTACGAAACCCATGTCAGTGGTATGACCTTCTCGCACCACTCAAATCCATTCTTGTCGCACCAGTCAGCGTAGGTTGTCTTGCTGCTCTTGTTGAGTCGGTTCTTCGCGTTCTGGAAACAGAATCGAATGTCCAACTCAGGGTGTGCTTCACGAACTCGTAGATGCTTTGTCCGGTCTGCTGATGTGAAGTAGCCTTTAGCTTCTACAATGACCCCATTGGGTAGAATGAAGTCAGGCTTGTAGGTTCTAAAGACCGTGTAGGTCAGCTTTTCGGTCTCGTAGGAGAAGGCAACGCCCATCTTATCTAAATGACTCGCTACCTTCTCCTCGAAACGCGAACGAAAGCCCGACTTAGAACGGCGAGACTTTTTCTTCTTCGTCATTCAGGACATCTGAGAAGGCTTCTCCACTTGTGGTGTAACCTTCTGCTTCTGCTGAGAAGCTGGAGGCACCGCTACCTGAAGAGTATTCAACAAGCTCAAGAACCTGAGCCTCTCTCAAGCGCAAGGTATAACCGAACCCTTGAGAGGAAACGAACCAAGGATTAAAAGTCATACTCATCCTAATCTTTGAACCGGAGCCAATCTTAGGCTGGTCAAGGATGGGCTTAACCTGACTGTCGAACAGAGGGATGTTGAACTCCAACGTCTCTCCGTTACGAGTGATGACCTTCGCTTTTTGTTTGGCGAAGATTTCATAGTCCCCATCGTCAGTGATTCTGACAGGGTTAGACTGAGCCCTTCGGACTTCTTTGCCCTGCTTCTCGCACTCTGCTTTGTAGGCGGCTTCAACAAGAGGGTCTACCTTAGCCTTGAACTCCTCAAACTCCTCCTTCGTAACGTGGAGCTTACAGCTGTAAACTCCCGCTTCATCGAAGGCGGTGTCAGGGTGAACGAGTTTCGGGTATACGGCGGTCCCAATAGGGCTTACTAGTTTAATGGCGTTCTTGCTCATTATGTGTTGTTATTTGTGTTTGTTCTAACTGAAGAGATACCGACTATGCTTGACTGTTGTTGGGTCAAAGGTTCCATACTCAGGTAACTCTGGGAACTCCAACTCGGGGTTGGAGTGCCGCAAGGAATTGTCCAGTTCCCCAAGCAAGTCAACAGAAAAAATGTCGGAAGCTGATTTTCTTATCGCGTCCGCTAGGTCCTGAGACTTGTTTGAATGGGTCCCAAACGAATCATGTATACAACAAAAATCCCAAATACCACGGGCGTTGGCGTCTATTACTGTCCTTGTAAGAATGCTAGCGTCGATGCTATGGACGAAGTTAGGGGAGATACCTTGCTTGGCTCTTGCTAAACTCAGCTCGTCAGTGCTGTCCCTGAAGTTAACCCACGTAGCTTCTCCAGCAATCTGAGTAGATACAGACTTACTTATTTGTTTGGTGTAGTGCTGAAGGACAGGGAATCCTGTAGGCGTAACCCATTCAACATCCTTACCTGCGCGGGTGAGAACCTTGGCTACTTCTTGAAGGTATTTCATGCACTTGGTTGGGCGGTCAAATACCTCATGGATTGCTTCCCATACATACTTAGCTAAGTAGCCTGTCACCTTGTAGCGCTCTTGCTCACTAAAGGGATTCTCCTCTTGGTTTTTTCTCAGCCTATCTTGATACCACTCGTCTACATAAGCGCGGCATGAATAAAAAGTCCCTCCGTAAGGGTAGACCATCGTCGGTCTTTTGGTAGCTTTTCTGTCTACACCAAACTCAATCCATTTTCTAGCTACTAGGTTTCCAGTAGCAGCGTCCTTGTTTAACTTGTCTACTACGTGGGACGCAATCACAGCGTAGATGTCCTGAGGAAAAGGAGTAGGAGCAGCGTTAGTCGCGTAAGCAGTCTCTTCGCAATGAGTCAAACAGGACAACAACTGAAGACCATTGTTAGTTGCGTCTTGGGCGCAAGGTAACTTGGTTTTGACTACTCCATTTCGCATAAACTCAGCCCACTCAAAGCACCAAGCTAAATGCTGCCAAGGTTTGTCAGCGTCCTTCCAGCTTAACACTCCTTGTGGGTCGTCCGCTATTTGTTGCGCTTCTTCTGCGTAGCTGTAGGCCCACTCCACGCGCTCTTCTAGGGTGACTTTATCAAACCCGTATGTGTTGGCTCCGTGGATAGCTAGCCACTCAGCATCCTCTTTTTTCTTTACTCGTTCTTCTCTGTAGAACTGGAGCAACCCCCTTGACGGGTCAGCATTTTGGACGTTCAGGAATGCAGGTATATTGTATACACGACCACGCCAATCGACGTTAGAAGGAAAGAAGAACCTATTACCTTCAAACTTGTTAGCTAGGTGCAGCACCTTAGCGGTAAGTAATCTTCTAGATTTGGTCGATAGGTTGAGGTCGTATATTTTAGCCGCAGCTCTTCTCCAATTTGTGTTGGCTTCCTTGTTTGTCTTAAAGTCTTTTGGGACAGGAGGAAACTCTTCGTCTTTTCTATTTGGGATGTCTCCTATGGTTACGTTATTATCCCACGCCCATTCCATAACGCTTTTTACCTTTGCGTTAATTTCCCACGGCGTCTGTTGGATAATGTTGACCGCTTCCATTGGTTCTTTGAGTGTCCCGATGGAGCGGAGGTAATCCATATTAGTGCTCTTGATAAAAGATAACGAAGGAAGTCTTTCGTCGTCCGGGTAACCGCCTGTCCATACGTTTGTCCAAGGCTCAGGCGTTTCGACAGTAGGTAACCAAAACGGTTCCACCAATTCTCTTTTCTCGTTATAATTTTCAATCCACTCAAGGAGTTCTTTAGTGGGAGCTACGAATCTTGTAGGCTTTCTCCCTGCTCGTTCTAAAATATAGACGTATTCAATTAAACCTGTGCAGTAGCGGAAAAGTTCTATGGCGTTTAGCCCCATGTTTAGCTTATCTCTTACTCCCCACCGTTTAAATTCAGGCATCAAACCCTTAGATACTTCGTGCTTCATAGAAGAACGAACGTGCCTGACTTTTGCTTTTAACCCCTTTCTTCTCCTAGCACCCAAAAGAATCCCTTGGCCTTTTGCCTCATTATTTTTTAGCAAAAACCTACAGCGTAATTCGTCTTCAATCCGGGCTCCTAAGAAAATACTAACCTGAGCTAGAGACCTTCTTTTGGTTATGCTGTCTATAATTGATTTTACCGCTATAAAAGAAATAATCTTAGAGCTTAGCTCTTGGATTTCTGTTTGATACCGCGCAGGGGTTTTGTATCCGACTACTTTGTTTTTCCACTCTTCTATTTTTTCAGCGTAACCGGGTAGAACGCTCCGCATTAAAGCTTGCCCGTATCTTGTTTCTATTTCAGCTTCGCGGCCTTTTGCGCTTTCGACCTTAGAACGATATCGCCCAACTCCTAAAGTCAGCATATCTTCGTTTAGTGTGCTTTGTGTCAAGTTACCCACAATGACTTTTCATATGTCGTTTATATCGACACGTCAACCGTATGTGTCTAAAACAACGGGCGCAATCGACCTAATGGCGGGCGCAATCGAACATGATAGTGGGTAGGTGAGGAGGGGGGATGGTGTGCGTTTT
>CEQQ01035827.1_pt1 | contig 25714 bp, 19 predicted proteins | sample 531041 | NCBI WGS metagenome assembly CEQQ01 (sample SAMEA2621222, study PRJEB7988) | marine metagenome | biome: marine biome (ENVO:00000447); feature: deep chlorophyll maximum layer (ENVO:xxxxxxxx); material: "saline water (ENVO:00002010), including plankton (ENVO:xxxxxxxx)" | depth 150 m | reverse complement strand
CAGGCTGGTGATACATCGGTTGTCGGTTGGCAATTGATGGCTCTTAAGAGTGGCCACATGGCTTACCTGCAAGTGCCAAAACTGACCGTAGCCAAGGCTAGCTTATTCCTTGATAGTGTCTCGTTGGAAGAAGGCGCGTATTACGGTTACACCACGCCGGGTAAACGACCAGCAACCACCGCAGTAGGATTGCTTTGCCGCATGTATCTGGGTTGGAAGAAGAACGAGCCGGGACTAGAAAAGGGCGTTGAATACCTAAGTAATCACGGTCCATCCAAGACTGACATGTATTTCAATTACTATGCGACTCAGGTTTTACGTCATTATGGTGCTGAAAAATGGACAAAGTGGAACACGGAAATGCGTGACTGGTTGGTTAAAGAACAGTCGATGGCGGATAACCACATGAAAGGTAGCTGGATGGTCGGTAATGGCCATGGTGCAGGTGCTGGTGGTCGTCTGTATACAACCTCCATGGCAACAATGATCCTGGAAGTATATTACCGCCATATGCCTATCTATAAAACGCAAGCCGCAGAAGACGACTTCCCACTCTAGTCGTTAGACATTTATCCATGCTGGTAATTCCCGTACTCGATTTACTCGGTGGTGTTGTCGTACGCGGTATCGCTGGCAATCGTGACTCTTATAAACCTATCGAGAGCCAGTTAACCGACTCATCGGATCCACTTCAGGTAGCTAAAGCTATTCGCTCAGCTTTCGGTTATTCGACTTTTTATGTCGCGGATCTGGATGCAATTTCTAACGGCCCGGTTCATTCCGATGCGATTAGCTCGCTGATCAAAGATGGGTTCGACGTATTGCTTGATGCGGGAACTGGTGATGCTGATCAGGTTGACGGGCTATCAGAGTCAGTAAAGCTAAATGACTTGGCTGGGGTCATCATCGGCCTGGAGTCGGTACCGAAACCAGAATATCTATCATTGATCAAACAGCGATTTCCAAATTTACCAATGGCATTCAGTCTGGATTTAATGAATGGGATGCCGATTACCCATGGTGATTTATGGCAAGGATATTCACCGACATCCATATTAGATATGGCTCTGGAGGCTGGCATGGACTCCATTATTCTGCTTGACTTGGCTAGTGTTGGAATGGGGACAGGCAATCGTTGCCTTGAGCACTGCGATTACGTGAAGATGCGTGCGCCGGACGTAAATGTCATAACAGGCGGTGGTGTGCGCAGTCATGAAGACTTATACGAGCTAGAGGCGCATGGCTGTGACGGAGCCCTCGTAGCGTCAGCACTTCACGACGGGCGATTGAGTTAATCGCGGTTGGTCATTCACTGCTGTATGCGTCATCCCAGTCAGGCTTGCGTTTTTCCACGAATGCAGAGATCCCTTCACGGGATGACAGTGTAAAGCGTGCTGTGGCTGCTGTGCCACAGGCGCTGCGCAGATCGGCTTCGATCGAATTGGAAAGCGTTTCGTATAACACTTTTCGCGTGAGCTGTGCTGCCTGAGGAGACGTGTCATTCATCGCCTCAATGATTTCATGAGATCGTGCCCATGTAAGGTCGGAGTCTACGACTTCCTGGACAAGTCCTAATTCGCATGACTGCTTAGCATTCAATGACTCTCCCGTTAGCAACATTGGTGCAATAGTTGATCGACCTAACCGCATACGCAACATAACGGCGCCAAACGAAGCGACGAGGCCTCTTGCGACTTCCGGGAATCCAATCGATGTTGCGTTACAACCAATAACGATGTCCGCAGCAAGTGCAAGTGCTGCCCCATTTCCAAGTGCCGGACCATTTAGAGCTGACACGATGGGCTTGGGATAACGGATCATCGCCAGGAGTACTTCGACGAGAATTTCCAAATCACTGTTGTTTCTGTCCAGTGGATCTGATTCCATCTGTTGACTAAGCGCCAAAAGATCTGTGCCCGTGCTGAAGTAATTACCGGAACCGGTAATAATAATCCCGCGAATGCTCTTTTCCTGCCGTAGATCCTCCAATGCCTGTTGAAACTGGAGTAGTCCCATCGCGTTTAGGCAATTGCCACGTTCCGCGTCATTAAGCGTAATCGTGCCGCTTGCGCCGTGTGTCTTGATTTCTGCAAACATGAGTTGACCAAATAGGTATTTCGAAGATTACGTCCTGCTAGATTTTCATTATATGAACTAGCCGTAGATCCGGTGTTAAGGATGAATGACCATCAAAACTATCACAACCCGAACATGAAACGGATGTTCAATAAAACATGCGGGATTTCATTTAAGCTTGGCAAACAGATAACGCGCATCCTTTCTACGGTAGGAAACCAAGCTTGATTTAGTCAGGTGTCTGGCTAAACGACGAAAGGAGGCGTCGAGACCCACGAAGAATTACTCCAGTTGGAGTTGGGATCTCGATGATCCGCGGTAATATAATTCGAATCGCTAGTTTGGCATGTCATGGCCTGGCCCTGGTAGCTTGTCTGCTATGCCTTGCTGGATGCACCCAGTTAGCTACTTCTGCGCGATCTGCAGCACAAACCGTACAAAAGCAGGTGATTCCGGATTCTCTCACTGCCAGTGCTAAAAAGCTTGTTGACGATCCATTTTCACCTCATAAACCACACCCAGCGGTTGTGCGAATTATGGCTGTCGAAGCCAATGGTGTTTCTTTTGGATCCGGCACGCTGATTTATCGACAAAACAAGATGGGACTGGTCGTTACAAACTGGCACGTCGTGAGAGATTCACCAAGTGAAATCATCGTGACTTTCCCAAATGGCTTTAGGAGCTCAGCCAAGATTGCGAAAGGAGATGCTGAATGGGATCTGGCAGCACTTCTTGTTTGGACTCCGGATATTGAACCGGTTCGGATTACAGATACCCCACCGAGACCAGGCGATGAGTTAACTATTGCCGGTTACGGCAGCGGCGTGTATCGAGCAGTGTCCGGTACCTGTGCACAATACGTTGCACCGAGCCTCAACAAACCACACGAAATGGTTGAACTTAACGCGGTTGCGCGACAAGGTGATTCCGGCGGTCCCATCCTGAACACGAACGGTGAACTGGCTGGAGTTTTGTTTGGCGCAAGTTGGCGGACAACCTCTGGCAGTTACAGTGGTCGCGTAAAGACATTCCTTGACCCGGTAATCAAGAAGATGCAAAGTCCCGTGAACAGTACAGCAAAACGTAAACCGGACTCAATTCCAACAGCACCTCCGGTTACTCCGGCGCCACGCACACGATCCGAGTCCATAGAAAACGTAGCATCAAGCGATGTAGCAAGTAGTACACCAGCATCCGCTGTGCAGGATTCACCAAAGCCTTCGCAAACCGCGACCGATGTGACGCAACCCATTCCATCGGCACCTGCACTTGATGAAGAGAATCGTCTGGTATCTGAGCCAGCAACGGCTGCTGACAAAGCTAATGGAAAGTCAATCAATGAGACACTCGGCGAGACGGTCAATGTCCCTAGCCCGGAAACTAGTCAAGCTGATTCTATCGCTGCCACCATAGATCATCAGGATGATGGACTGGTTACTCCAGAGTCCGAACCAGGCATTGCAAGCAAACGAAACGCGTCGGCACCAATCGAGCAACTCGATACGATTGAAATCCCGGATACAACCACAACTGAGCGTGTCGTGATCCAACCGGAATCGCCGGTGAAAGAGATCCCGCCATTTGAGTTGGATAAGAGCCACTTATGGGAAAAAGTGCAGCTTGCCAAAGTCGATGCTGTCGGATTACCGGTAGCTAATGGAACAATAGGGGATTCCGCATCAACACAAGAAGAAAGTACAGAAGCCGAATATATCAGGAGTCGAGAGCAACTGAGTGACAATTCGGAAGAAAGGACTGACCAGGTCACGGAATCGCCGGCAGTCGATGAATTGATAGTTGAGTTAACTGAGTTTGATACCGGTGACTACCAGCAGGTGCACCTCAGTGACCTAACAGGCGATTCCCCTCTTAGTAATGCCAAGCTGCTTCTATACATGATTGGCTTTCTCGTAGTTGTCGTTCAGCTTGCCCGCCGACGTGATTAGGCAGCTTGGAAGTCGTCGCAATCGCATTCCAATATTATTGCCGGTAACTCCTTATAATAGGAGCATTCGTTATTCAACGATTGTCTAGTTTTTGCTCTGATTGAGGCGCCTTGTGAACCAACGACCGGCGATTCAGATTACTTACTGCACAGGCTGCAAATGGTTGTTGCGGTCAGCATGGATGGCGCAGGAATTGCTTTCAACGTTTCAGGATGAACTTGCTAGTGTGACGTTGATACCTGGCCGGGGCGGAATATTTGAAATTCATGTTGATGACGAACGGATTTGGTCCCGGGAAGTAGATGGCGGTTTTCCCGATATCAAGGTATTAAAACGTCTGGTGCGAGACCGCGCATGTCCGGACCGTGATCTGGGCCATGTTGATTCCTCCATAGAAGGTGAAAACCAAGAAGATGCAAAACAGATTTGAAGTCAACCGCAGAACGGCAACAGCTGTATTGGCTGGTGGGCTCGTCTCAGGACATGAGAGTCGAACCCTAAATGCAGCGATAGAAACAAAACGTGAGGAACCGTTAACGCTGGGCATGGGAACCTATGCGACGAAGGTATTAAAGACTGAAAAAGCTATTTCACTAATTTCGGATACTGGTTTTGATTCCGTTGAGTTAACCGTTAATGCCGGCTGGGACGCGGCGCCGGAAAACATGCCTGCACAGCGCCGGGTGGAAATTTCCCAGCAGCTTAAGGCAAGTGGACTGCATTTAACATCACTGATGGAACATACAGTGCCGTCGAAAGATAATGCGAAAGCAGCAGAAAATCTACAGAGGATCCAACGCGCTGCATCGTTGTCACGGGATTTAGCCACTCATGAACCACCTGTTATTCAGACAGTTTTAGGTGGTGGCAAATGGGAAGAACAGAAGAATCTGTTTGTTGATCGAGTTAGCAAGTGGGGAGAAGCGGCAGCGAAGTTTGGTGTAACCGTGCTTGTGAAACCTCATCGAGGCGCGGCGATGTCGACTCCAGCAGATGGTGTCTGGCTTGTTGAGAAGATTAACAACAAGCATGTTCGCTTGTGTTACGACTACAGTCACTTCATCTATAGAGATTTAGACTTGGTGAAGACGATTCATCAAGCGGCACCCTATACACAGCACATAGCAATTAAGGACACCGTGAAGAGCCCTGATGGCGGGTTTCAATTCGTCTTGCCAGGCGAAGCGGGCACTATTGATTATGTAAAGCTCCTGCAGACGTTTTATGACGATGGGTATCGAGGTGATATCTGTTGTGAAGTGAGCGGCATGGTCTGGTCCAAGCGAGGCTACGATCCAGTTGCAGCAGTCAAAACGTGTTACAAAAACGTTGCCAAGGTATTTGCCGAAGCTGGTATCAAGCGACCTGCTTAATTCCTATCCAACAGGATAGAGGAGTCTGCCGTTCATGCGTCAGTTGTTTACCCTGATCTTTAGTCTGGTCTTTACCCTGATCGTCATTGGTGACCATCCTGTCAATGCGCAGTCAGATGAAGCGCTGGAGGCGATTTCAGATGAATTTGTGCCTGGCCTTGTAGGTCACTATGTAGATTCAACGGGAAAGACGATCACTCGTAAAGATGATGCGATTTCATTCAAGTGGGCGGGACTGTCACCAGATCAGCGTTTGACAGCAGCGGGCTTTCGAGCAATCTGGACAGGCTTTCTATTCACACAGGCCCAAGGTGCATTCAGGATTCATGCTTATGTGAGCGGCAAAGGTGTTGTGGAAATCGACGGCGAGGTTGCCTTGGAATTTGATCAGGAAGAACCAGGTTGGGTTGCGAGTGACCCAATTCAACTGGAATTTGACTGGCTCCCGTTTAGTGCGGACTTCAGACCGTCGGCTGAAAACGGAGTGTTCAAGTTGTTCTGGCAGGGGCCAGGATTCCAACTCGAACCAATTTCAGCGAGAAGCTGGTTTCATTCCCCGGATAAGACCCCAGCCGGTGGATTTGATACAGGTAGAGAATTGGTGCAATCGTTGCGATGCGCCCGATGCCATGATTTACCCAATTCAGGTATCGATGCGGGGCTGGCTCCTGACTTTTCACATGTCTCGTCCTTTGTACGAAAAGACTGGATCATCTCCCGGCTGACGTCTTCAAAAATGACAGTAGGTCAAAAGATGCCAGCGTTTGAGATGACAGACGATGATGCAACCGCTGTTGCAGCATTCTTAATGTCACAATCCAAACCGGTTGAAGAAGATCTTCCAGCAGGTGATGTGAAGAAATCTGGTGATGCAGAATCAGGTAAAGTGACATTCATGAGCATCGGTTGTGTTGCTTGCCATCAAAAAGATGGTGTCGGTGACTCAACTACATTCGATGGCGGATTGTTGGATAACATCAACAAGAAGCGTACACCTGATTTTTGGAAAGCATGGTTTACGCAGCCTGACAGTGTAAATAAGAATCACCGAATGCCATTGTTCAAACTGTCAGACGAGGAGGTAACCAATCTCGTTGCCTTCTTGACGGATGCTGGTAAAGAGCAACCAGCTGATAAGGATATTGAGTTGAGTGACGAAGTTGTTCGTCGTGGAAAGATTTTGTTCGAATCACACAGTTGTACGAGCTGTCATGAGAAAAACGAAGAGCGTCGCCCGATTGACATTTCCGTTCTTCATCAGAGTGGGTGTGTGAGTGGAATTCAACGGAAGACGATTCAACCTGGATTCAAGCTCGACAAACAACAACAAGAGATGATTGCTCAGTTTGTAACGAACGCAGTGACTCCGACGTCTGAACAAACATCACACGACTTGCTGCAGATGAATAACTGTCTTCAATGTCATGCGCGCGATGCCAATAAGGGTATCGGCGACCAACTGGATGCCGTTCTTAATTCGAGCCCGGACTTAGCCGATGTCGCCGCTGCACTTGCACCCCCGTCATTAAATAGTGTCGGTGATAAGCTTCACAATGCTGCTATTGAAAAGACAATTCGGCGTGATGATGACGGCCATCGTCCGTGGTTGCGTGTAAGAATGCCGAAATTCAATCTCAGTGATTCTGAAGTTGCCTCACTTGTGAAATATCTTGTGGATCGAGACCGCATTCCCGATGGAGCGGATGTAATTCATGTTCCTCAGAGCGCGAAACCGCAGACAGAGCAAGAGCAGGCAGGTAGTCGTCTTGTAACAACGGATGGTTTTGGCTGCACGAGTTGTCACCAAATCGGATCGGTCATTCCGCCAAAGGCACCCTTGAATGCGAAGGGACCTAATCTCTCCGGTCTTTCGTCTCGCATTCGCAAACAATGGTTTGACAGATGGGTAAGAAATCCCGCGAGAATTGTTCCTCGCATGGAGATGCCTTCAGTCAAACTTGCGGTTCGAGGAGTTCTCGATGATCAGATCGACCATCAATTGCATGCAGTATGGGATATCCTTAACAAACCCGGATTTGAGCCTCCGAAACCTGGTGCCGTACGTACCGTCAGACGTAGCGGAATTCTGGAGCGTAACGAAACAGCTGCAATCCTTACCGATGTGATACGAGACAATGGTATTCAGTACATTAAGCCAGCAGTAATTGGTTTAACCAATCGACATAATCTGTTGCTGAATCTTCAGGAAAACCAGATTGCTGGATGGTGGCAGGGTGATGTCGCTAGACAGAGGACTGCGGGAAAAACCTGGTATTGGGAGACTCCCACGGAGTCCTGGTTGCGTCCGTCAGATGTGCTGTCAGATGTCTTTCTTGAAATGGACGGAAACGTAATTGAACCGTTACGTATTGGACAGTTTCTTACCGAGTTAGATGCGTGGAAGCAGATTGAAGGTGGCATTGAGATCGACCATCGTCTGACCTTTGATATTGCAAACAAGAAAACTGTGATTCGTGTGCGCCAACAATTCAAGGTGCCAGATGATGGAAAGGGAATCGTCAGGAGAATTGCAGCACAAGGAATTCCGGAAGGTGGCATTCTTCGCGTACGGATGTGTTCAAGTGATGCAAAATTCAAAGATACGCGGATCACGCTGCCTGATGCTGATGGACAATCACTTTGGATCGATGTGCCAGACCCAACGGGCTACAAGCTCGTTGGGGCATCGCATACTTTACGAATTGCTGAAACCGGTTTGTTATTGAATTACAAAACTGCTTTTGAGACAGATCGATTTCCGGTCATTCCTCCGGTAATTGATGGCGTTAAGCCTCAGTTACTTCATGTAATCCCAGGCGCGACGGTTACCCGTCTTCCATTCTCAGATGAGTTTATGCCAACCGGGCTCGACTGGAATGATGAAGGTGATTTGCTCGTGACATCTCTCAAGGGTCGTATTTGGCGACTGTCTGATTCTGATAATGATGGCTTGAGTGATAAAGCCATTACCTACGACGATGAACTTGCTGCTCCGTTTGGCATTCAGGCTAGCACGGAATACGTTGACGTTATCAACAAGTATGCGCTGTTGAGAATGTTTGATCGGGATAGCGACGGAATGTTTGAAGAGGTCAAGACGCTTGCCAGTGGCTGGGGACATACCGCGGACTATCATGACTGGACTGTTGGTTTAGTTACCGGTGAGAACGGCGTTTTGTTCGTGACAACATGTTGTGAACAGGATAAGCGGAGTCTGGCTGCTGCAAACTTAAGAGGGAAGGTCCTGAAACTGATTCCACGTGAGCCAACATTTGATGACCCGAGGCTTTATCGCATAGAAGTCGTAACGGGAGGACATCGATTTCCGGTCGGCATCGCGGCCAACAAAGATCGGGAATTGTTCGTTACCGACAACCAGGGGAACTGGAATCCGTTTAACGAACTGAATCATGTGAAGCAAGGAAGCCACTTCGGATTCATCAATTCCACAGAACGCGGAAAAATTGAACCGCCACCGCTCGTAGCGCCGACGATTGATATCCCCCATCCTTGGACGCGTAGTGTTAATGGAATTTGCTTTCTAGAAACTCCTAAGGCCGTACTTGAAAGAGACCAGTTAAACGCATTTGGTCCCTTCGAAGGACATTTAATTGGATGTGAGTACGATACCCGTCGCTTGATCCGTATGAGTCTCCAAAAAGTTGGCGATGTCTATCAAGGTGCAGCTTATCCATTTACATACAACGAGCCCAAACAGGGTGATCCGCTACTCGGTCCACTTGCTTGTGCAGTCGGACCTGATGGACACCTGTACGTTGGCTGCATTAGGGATAGCGGTTGGGGTGGTGCAAATAATATTGGCAGTATTGCACGAGTCGAACTAAAACGTGCACAGGAAATGCCCGCGGGTATCGCTGAGGTCATTGCCAGACGTGACGGCTTCATGATTAAATTCACCAACGGACCATTTGCCAAATTAGATGCGGGTAAGATGATTGATCCGGACACCTATTCGGTGGTGGCTTATACCCGAAAATCCACCCCGTCATATGGCGGTGGAGATGTGGACCGTCATCAGGTGAAGCTAAAAGATTCTGTTGGTCTCTCAGCCACAAATGATTTTGTGTTTATACAGCCGGAAGAAGCCTTCAAGGAAGGGTATGTCTACGAGATCCGCATGAAGAATATCTGTCAAAAGGAAGGCGAAGAGTTCTTTCCCGCCGAAGCCTACTACACGATGCGGAAAGCCCCTTAGATTGTAGGCGTCAAAAGTCACAAAATTCTAATTTACGGCCTCTAACTATTATGCCGGTTAACTAAAGTTTAACGGTTACATAAGCCGAAACTGATGAAAGGAAGGGGTATTTGTGCGCTTATAGAGCGCGCTGCTTCTATTCAGTAACGTCGAGGTAGGGTAAGTAATTGTCATGACCGTCATTCAAAAACCGGGGCAGGTTTTGAATCGGGGAAAATTAGCAATTCGAGCAGTTGTTATTGTCGTGGCCGTGTTTGCATTTGTATCCGGCTTGGCAGTTGCCCAGGAAGAGGAACCGGTATCTGAAAGTCCATCTGATGGCCCGGTCATCCCTGAAGTTGTCGTTGAAGGTGTAATTCCTTTTGCAGATTCCCCTGACCTGATCTGGGAGACAGACAGCCGGCGTTATCAGGGTAACGGAGGGCTGTTTGACGGCGGTCGGCGTACCAATTTATCACTGTTTGAGTCGCCGTCGCTGCGGAGCATCATCGATCTGCGTGAACTAACCGAACGCGCTCCGATTGATATGTTCCAGGCACTTGAACGAGAAGTTGGTGTGCTTGTTCAACGCACCCAACGCGGTGCTGCGGCGCCGTTTGTACGTGGCCTTACCGGCCAACAGGTTTTGATTCTGGTCGACGGCATCCGTATGAACAATGCCACATTCCGTCTCGGGCCTAACCAGTACTTCAATACGATCGACCCAGGTATGGTGGACCATATTGAGGTGATTCGAGGTCCTCAAACAGTGCTATATGGAAGTGACGCGTTTGGTGGAGTCATCAACGTCGTCACTCGCAGAACAGCAGAAGGGGGTACGCCGGATGGTCCCCTTAAGACTTGGTACAACCGTTACAGCTCTGCAGACAACGGTTTCTACAGTCGCATGAATTGGCAACACTATACCGGTGACACCGGCATTTTTGCTGGTGCAGGATATGCCAATGTGAATTCGCTTGATCGGGGTGGTGACCTTGGTAGACAGCCGTGGACGGACTTTGCTCAGTATTCCGGTGATATTCGCATAGATCGCAAGATCGCTGAAAACCAGATGATCACATATTCCTTCCAGCAATTCGTACAGGAAGATGTAGCTCGCAGTGATCGATTCCCAAACCGTTTAACCGTTTTTGACCCGCAGCAAAGAACGATGGCGTACGTTCGTTTGCAAGGTGCCAAGATGGGTACATTTTTCGATACGTACAGCCTAACGTTTAGCTATCAAAGACAACGTGAAGGGTCGACAGATCGACGGTTCTCAAAGAATTATTACGACGTGATGGAGACGGACAACCAATCTTTGGGTATGACACTCGTGATGAATACGAAATTGAGCGAGAAGGATCAGCTCGTATATGGTGCGGATTTGTATTACGACGACGTCGATGCCTTTCGTGATCGATATGAGGTAGGCACGAATTCATATCTCAGCTCACCGACTCCCAAGTACCCGGATGATGGTCTATATCGCCAGACTGGTGCCTTTGTGCAGTGGGATCACGAAATAAATGACCGGCTTTCGTCTACTGCAGGTGTCAGATATACGCGTGTCGGTGCCAAGGCAACGCCGGTTATTGATGTGGATGATGACAACGATCCAAATACAGATCCAGTACCTACCAACGTCTACATCGATCCAACGTTTGGTGACTGGACGGCCAGCGCCGGCCTTACATATGAGTTAGACGAAGATACCGTACTGGTTGGATCATTTTCCGAGGGGTTTCGAGCACCTAATCTCGATGATTTGGCAGCCACCAATGACAACGTGCAGCAGGCTGCTGCAGATACACCGAGTGTGGATTTACAGCCGGAGCGTAATCAGAGTTTTGAGATCGGATTACGGAAGGAAACAGATACGATTCGATGGCAGGCATCCTATTTCTGGATGGACATCGACGACATGATCTTAAGAACACCGGCGGGTGACGACGGTGATAGTATTCTGTTTTCCAGAAGTAACCGTGATGCGAACATTAATGGGTTTGAATTCGCTGGTGAGAAACGGATTGACGATCACTGGACGATGTACGGAAACTTTGCATACTACCTTGGCGTAGACCGCGAACTGGATGAGCCATTGAGCCGAATTCCGCCGACACAGGGTGTACTTGGACTGCGATGGCGAAGCACAGAGAAGTACGAATATCTTGATTTTTATACATGGATGGCAAAACGTCAGGACCGGCTGAATTTTCAAGATATCTCTGACCAGCGGATCCCTGATGGTGGAACTCCGGGATACGCAACCTTCAACCTGCGTTACGGTACAATGCTAAGTGAGACAAGACATCTGACCATTGAGTTGGAGAACATCCTGGATAAGGACTACCGCGTCCACGGCAGCGGTGTTGACGGTGCTGGCTTCTCACTAAACGTCCAGTATGCAGTAGAGTTCTAGAGCACTCCGATGTGCGGCAGATTCACGTTACGAACACCGTTGCACCAGTTAGCTGACGAATTCCTCTTTCATCCATCAGAGGATTTATCACTACCTCCGCGCTTTAATATCGCGCCATCCCAGCTCATTGCGGGTCTTAAATGGGATAGTGGACGTAAGTTCTCTCAATTTCAGTGGGGCTTGATTCCACGTTGGGCCAAGGAGCCGTCCATTGGTTACAAGATGATTAATTGTCGCAGTGAGACGATCCGTGAAAAGCCATCGTTTCGGGATGCGTATAAAAAACGTCGGTGCGCATTATTCTCCGATGGTTATTACGAATGGCAGAAGATCGATGGCGTAAAACAGCCGATCTTCTTTCATCGTGAAGATAATAAACCTTTTGCGTTTGCCGGTTTGTGGGAACGCTGGCAGCAGGATCCTGAACAACCAGCCATTGAATCGACGACCATTATCACGACCGCATCTAATCACATTACTGAAACGATACACCACCGTATGCCAGTAATACTTTCCAGTGATGATCTGGATGATTGGCTGGATCCGGGTTATCCAGACCTTGATCATTTACATAGCCTGTTAACCGATCCGATCGATGACAATCAAATGATGACTTTTAACACGACGGCGGTGAGCACGTACGTAAACAACGTACGTAATACCGGAGCAGAGTGTATCGAGCCGGTGGCACGACAACAGGATTTGTTCTAGCTGGATGTTATCGCAGCAATCGTGTCAGAGATAGTCAACTCAAGTGGAATGGCTGGACTCCAGCCTGTGGCCTCCATGATTCGTGTCACGTCGGCAATTGGGCTAAATCGTTCACCAGGGTTTTGCACGTTGACGGTTAAGTTGTTTTGATCAATTGTCAGATGACGACATATTTCATCGAATAAGTCACCGCTGCAAAGTGCTTTTCCAGAGCCAACATTGTAGATGGCTCCTGTTTTTCCATGCTCGGCAAGTGTTAAATATGCACGAACAACGTCGCGTACGTCAGATAAGTCAAAATAAGATTGTAGATTGAATACATCTACTTTGCTGCCTTGCTGCAACTTGCGAATCCACTCAGGCAAAATGAGGCGAGGCTGTTGTCCCGGGCCAGAATGCTGAAATGCCCGCACAATGACGGCATCCAACCCATCTTCGACGGCATCTGCAATTAGCTGTTCCGCTTGCAGTTTACTCTTGCCGTATCCACATTGGGGATTGCACGGTGCCCGTTCCGAGACCGGCGTTGTATCGAAGACAGGCCCATAGACATAAGAGGAACTGGCAAATACAACTCGGGCATTAGGTAGGCATTCTTTAACCAACGAAATGAGTTGGTGAGTTCCACGGATATTGACTGCTGTTGCCTGTTGATTGGGGTTTGTTTCCCCGCAGTCACTCCGCTTACTCAATGCAGCGAGATGAAAGATTACATCAGGCTCAAATCGCATCAATGAGTCGATGAATTGAGTACTTGGAGTTTCTGAAATATCCCAGGCATCACGGTTAATTTCATGTATGGGATAATCCAGATCTCTTGCAGCTCGACCTAAATGCGACCCTGCAAATCCTCTCGCACCTGTGATAGCGACTTTCATAGAGAATGTGTAATCCCAAAGGTGATGCGTAAAAGCCTCCGTTACACACCGTCATTTAGTTTTCCAGAAACCCGATCCAAATCAGTGTCGACCATCATTTGCACAAGTTGCTCAAATGTCACCTCGGGTTGCCATCCCAGATTTTCACGTGCTTTAGAAAAGTCACCACAAAGCGTATTTACATCCGCGGGTCGCAGGAATGCAGGGTCGATTTCAACATGATCTTCCCAGTTCAGACCAACATGATCAAATGCGACCTGACAGAAGTCGCGTACAGTATGACGCTGACCGGTTGATACAACGTAATCATCAGGTGTATCCTGCTGCATCATGAGCCACATAGCTCGCACGTAATCACCTGCAAAGCCCCAGTCACGCTCCGCATCAAGGTTCCCGAGGCTTAGTTTCTCTTGTTTACCAAGCTTGATTCTGGCAACAGCATCGCTAATCTTCCGCGTCACAAACTGCTTGCCGCGTAACGGCGACTCGTGATTAAACAGAATGCCGCTGCAAGCAAAGATATCGTAGCTCTCACGGTAATTGACGGTGATCCAGTGGCCGTATACTTTTGCAACCCCGTACGGGCTACGTGGCCAAAATGGTGTCGTCTCCCGTTGAGGTGTTTCCTGCACGGTTCCAAACATCTCGCTACTGCTGGCTTGGTAGAAGCGAATCCCGGTGTTCACCTGTCGGACAGCCTCGAGCATCCGGGTTACACCAAGTGCCGTGAATTCACCGGTTAGCAACGGTTGCTCAAAACTGGTCGGGACAAAACTTTGGGCAGCAAGATTATAGACTTCATCAGGTGAAGTGGCTTCGATTAATCGGACGATGGAAAGCTGGTCGAGCAAGTCTGCCTGGTGAAGCGTGATATCGTCAATCAACGGTTCGATTCGGTCAAAGCGATCCGAGCTGCTTCGTCTAACCATACCGTGCACTTCATATCCCTGATCCAGGAGCAGTTGTGCCAGATATGCACCATCTTGCCCTGTGATTCCGGTGATAAGTGCTGTTTTACTCAATGATCTAGGTTCTGCTGTGCGTCATGATTTCTAACTTATGATCCGGGATCATGATTCCGAATTGGATTCTGGCTCAGGTTCTGACGGCGATTCGGGAGATGAATCAGGCTTGGATTCAGAAAGGTCATTTTCGATCTGTGCCGGATCTGTTTCTTCGCCTTCAAGTTCTTCCGGTGGGACACGTACCAAGGCAGCAATCGTGTCGTCATCACCTAGCGTCATGATACGTACGCCTTGCGTGTTTCGTCCCATGGGGCGCATATCAGATGCTTTGATACGTTGAATCTGTCCGCGCGAAGAGATCATGAGAATCTCATCTTCATCAGATATTCGTACGATCCCGATAACGTCTCCATTGCGTTCGGTGGTCTTTATATCCTTAAGCCCTTTACCACCACGCCGTTGCGTTCGGTAGCGACTGCCGCTGGAGCTTTCATCGTCGTCAGCAATATCGACCAGATTCGGCCCGAACAGTGTTCGTTTGCCATATCCGTTTTCGCAGGCCGTGAGTAATGTCGCTTCCGGATCGGCTACTACCATACCGACAAGTTCATCGTCTTTGGAGAGCGAGATGCCTTTAACACCACTTGTGTTTCGGCCCATGCTACGTGCATCTGCTTCTGAGAATCGAATCGCCATACCTTTCTTGGTGGACAATACGATCTCATCGCCCGGTTTTGCAAGTACGACATCCACTAATTCATCGCCTTCTTTTAGCTTGATAGCGATGATGCCGCCTTTTTTCGGTCGGCTGTATGCAGACAAGCTGGTTTTCTTAACTAGGCCATGTTTTGTCGCCATGATTAGTGAGCTGTCTTCCACCTTGAGATCGCCAACGGCGATGCAATCCATGATTTGCTCGTCGCCAGAAAGGTTTAGCAAATTCACGATCGCTCTGCCTCGACCTGTACGACTTTGTTGTGGAATGCCATAGACTTTTTGCCAGTAGACTTTGCCATTGCTGCTGAAGAAGAGCAGGTAGTCGTGCGTACTGGCTTCAAACAGATGTTCAATCGGATCTTCATCATCTGTTTTGGCGCCTTTCAGTCCCACACCACCTCGTTTTTGAATTCGGTAAGTACTTGTAGGAGTTCGCTTGATGTAGCCTTGATGGCTAATTGTGACAACCATGCGCTCTCTGGTAATCAGGTCATCGAGATCCACATCGCCCAACTCGATATCACTAATTTCGGTACGGCGTTCCTCACCATACTTATCACGGATTTGAACGAGATCTTCTTGGATGATTTCATAGATGTTTGCGCGGTCAGAGAGAATTCTCAGGTACTCGCTGATTTCGTCGATCAACGCAGCAAATTCATTGGACAACTTTTTCTGCTCGAGGTTTACGAGCTGACCAAGTGTCATTTTGAGAATCGTATCGGCCTGCACAGCGGTTAGTGAATAGGCGTCCGCCTCCCCACGTTCCTGTTGGAACAATTCAAACCCGGTATCCCCAAGTGCTTCCCGCATCATTGAAGCAGGGCACTCAACGCCCATCAATCCAACTTTGGCTTCCGCTTGATTACTGGAGCCACGGATGATTTGAATGATCTTGTCGATATCAGCAAGTGCCAGCAACTGACCCTCGACGACGTGTTTTCGTTTTCGAGCCCGTGCCAAAACGAATTCAGTACGACGACGAATTACCTCTTCACGATGTCTGAGGAACTCATCGAGCATCTCCTTGAGATTCAACAGACGTGGTTTGCCATCTACTAAGGCCAGCAGGATAATCGAAAATGAGTCCTGCAGTGGCGAGTACTTGTAGAGTAGATTCAGCACGACCTGAGGATCGGCGTCTCTCTTAAGCTCGATGACAAGTCGTACCGGATCATTGAGATCGCTCTCGTCGCGAATTTCAGCGATACCTTTTATTCGTTCGTCGTTAACCAGGTTAGCGATTTTTTCAACGACTCGATCGCGGAACTGCTGGAACGGAATCTCTGAAATGATAATCTTGTTGCGGCCTTTGTCCGGCTCAACGATTTCAGCTTGCGCCTGAACGACGATCGTGCTGCGACCGGTTGCGTAGCCCTGACGAATCGCATTGCGACCGCAAATGATGCCCCCGGTAGGAAAGTCAGGGCCTTTAACGATGTCGAGCAATTCCGGCAACTGAAGTGACGGCTCTTCAATGATGCGAATGAGTGCGTCACAAATTTCTTTGAGATTATGCGGAGGTATGGAAGTCGACATACCAACCGCAATTCCACTTGTCCCGTTTACCAACAGGTTAGGGAACTTTGCTGGCAGGACTGTCGGCTCAAGTCGGCTTTCATCGTATGTCGGCGTGTAATCAACCGTATCGAGCTTGAGATCTTCAAGCATTAACGAGGCAATCGGTGAGAGCCTGGCTTCGGTGTATCTCATGGCGGCAGGGGGTAGTCCAGCGATGGACCCAAAATTTCCCTGCTTATCGATCAGGATGTGCCGCATGTTCCATTCTTGTGCGAGCCGTACCAATGTCGGATAAATCACACTTTCACCGTGTGGGTGATAATTACCGCTGGTATCGCCGGAGATTTTTGCACATTTGACGCGCTGCGACCCCGGTGACAGGTTCAGGTCGTTCATGGCGACGAGGATACGGCGTTGCGATGGCTTTAGTCCGTCACGCACATCCGGTAGCGCACGGCTAACTATCACACTCATAGCGTATGTCAGATAACTCGCCTTCAATTCATCTTCGATAGGAAGATCAACGAGATTTGCATCAAAGTTGTCGTCGGCCGGTGGTGTCTGGTCGTCTTCGGGCAGCGTTGAGTCTGTAGACAAGAAGGAGTCCTTTCGTCCCCAAAAAAGGGGGGGATTCAACTTTTGAAAAGTAGCAAATAAGCCCTGAAAATTAGCACTTTTTGCCGTTGCGGTCAGCCAGTTTCTATTCCGTTATCTTGGCTGATTTATGGTGCTAATTTTACCATTTTTCGGGCTTTTCAACAACCAGATGTGGCCTGAATGACAACGCTCTAAGTCATTGCTATGTAAAGAGTTACGACATATGAAATAAGTAGCTAATTGCGATTGCGCCAACGTCGTGTTGCACCACCACCGTCGCGGTCTACTTGTAGGAATATATCGTATTTTTGAGTGAATGCTTTACACCAACCATCGTCATCGCTGCAGGCAAAATATCGCACTGTTACCCGGATCGGCAGCTCTTTTGCGTTGTCCCAATCTGCGATGGATTTATCCCATTCAATCCCAAATAAAAACTCGCGCGGATCCATATCGGATGGATGGTCAAACTTACCAGCACGACCATGTTTTGCGGAAATCGTAATGCCATCGATTGTTTCGATCTCATACTCGACGGGTGCTGCGAGGTTATTCCAATGTACGTGGTGTACAGGATCCATATGAAATCCAAGATATAGCAAACCAATTCCTGTATCCCAGAATTCGGAATCTGTTTCGGCTCGTAGCTTTACATAATGCGGATTGGAGTCCAGAGCGACGGACAATTGAGGTCGTGAAACAAGTGGCCGCATGGCACTGCTAATTTGTACCCGCGGAACCAGCCCCGTTGGTGCTCCGAGCGGAGGGGGTGTGAATCTCACGTCAATATCTTCAATGCGTGTAACAGGATTAACTTCGCCAACTAATCCTGCAAGGTCACTTCGAAGTTGTGAAGGATTACTCCACCCACGGGCGATAACTACTTTTCCGTTGGGATCAATGACGAATTCACTGTTCGGCGCGTTTCCCATTTGATGTTTGAATTCATTCTGCATGTTGTCGCAAAGCCACGTAATTCCAGTCGGAATGCTCTTGCGTGCTGCTGCAATATGTTCCAGTCGTTCCTTAATCGTGATTGGCTGCACAAAGCCATTCGTCTCCGGGTGTGCGAGAGCTTTGTAAACGTAATAGAAGCGTACATCTTTCTTTGAATAATCACGGTAGACCGTCTCCAGACCGGGAACGTTTCTTAAGAACGGTGGTCACGTCATGCAACCGAAGACCAGTACGGTGTAGTTACCCTTGAGCTCCTCGGTAGGCAGGACCTGCCCGCGATCGTCAAAGATCTCGACATTGGGCAACGGAGCACCGACAGCGGGTAGATTTTTGGCAAACTGATCGCGTCGCTGCTGAGCGCATACAGGCAGAGTGAATAGTGCGGAAATAGTAATCGTAAAAAATACTCTAGAGACCATATGCACTAAGATTAGGCGCATAGTGCCAGAAGTCAAGTAAATGCATGGGCAGCGTGCTAATGATGAATCCAGGCCTATCCGCTTGGGTCTGGATTACTCGCTGTGAAGATGACAGCAGAAGAATGCGCTATGAGCGGTACAATTCGTTACAGACCGTATATGCAGCGAGCTCAGCAGGCTGGCTATAGATCTGGTGTGCTGCCGGAGCAGGTGCTGGTCCAGTGGTATCCCATTTTTTCCACTCGAGCCATAGCAATACGCAGGAAGCGACGAGAGCCAGAAACGACATAAACAGCATTACCGAGTAGACATTTATGCGAGTTTTTTTTCGTGCCATTTTGTTGCATCCTGCGCCGGTTCATACAAAGTCCGGCAATTAATTCCTGTTATCGGTCGCGTGAGTTACAGGTTACGCGAACGGTTTGCAAAGTTTTAATTGAGCTTTGTGGCTACAAGATCATCTTTGCGAATGGTATCTCTTAGATAATTCGGGATGATCTCGCAAACTGCTGAACTTGGGTTCGTTTCACGAACCTGTACGCGGCCCACGTATTTCGTACCACGGTAAACATCCAATTCGTGACCTTGTCGGATGCCATCATCGTGACCTAGCGAGATTTGAAGTAGATCCTTCTGCACAGCAGTAACGACACCATCGAGTACAGGCGGGATCTCGTGTACGTCGCTGAATTCATCCAATTGGTTTTTACGAAGTACGTTGTTCATACGTGCCAATCGATGTACTAGCTGCTTTTCACGTTCTACCAGCAGTTGTAATTTTGCTGTTTGAGCATTGTTGCCGTCTGTTAGACGCAATACTTCCAGAAACATCTCATCGGTCGACTGTTGAGAATCCTGAATCTCTGTACGAATCTGAGCAACTTCTTCACTCAAACGCTCCTTGGTGCGTTCTGCAACTTTTAACGCACTCGATAGGTTAGTGTTTTCTGCTTCGATCAGTGTAAGGTCCTGGCTGATAAGATCCCGCTCATTTACAGCTGTCTGAAGTTCGGCTTCAAGTGCAGCGATGGCATATGCACGTGCAGATTGTTCCTGAGCGAGCTTTTCCAGAGCATCATCGCGTTCTTGTGTCTGCGTATTAATGTCCGCCTGAAGCGTTTGGTTTCGTGCATTTAAGGCAACTACCTGGTCTTCAAGCTCTTCATGGGTGTTAAATACAACAACCGAGAACGCCAGAAACATGACGCTGAGAATGAATATCAAAACGGTAAAAATCTTGCCAACGATTGTCATGACTACCGCAATCCTGCAAATAGGTGATTGTTCTAAGTACACTAACCATTATTACGGTTAATGCGGCACAAACTAGTCTCTTTTAATAATTCGTACCAATAGGCCAATTATTGCCACGAAAGCGCAAGGGCGCATCATGTACGTATATCTAGCCATATGTAGGGAATTCGGCCGATTTAAGCCCGAAAAATCACTATATATGCACTAAATCGTAAAACTCGATTATCTGCTGTGAAGCTGGGAAAGCTAGGAGATGTATACGGGAGAAAGTAGAGGTTAATTTCTACTCTTGTTGCTCTGTGACATCGAAGTTCCGGCGTCGGATCCATGCGATTGCCAGTAGTGCCAGGCACGTCCACGCGAGAATATCACCGTATCTTAGGTATATGGATTCGACGCTCGACTTTCCCACCTGAGCGATGATGGTGTCTTCTACCCTTTTTCCGGATTTTTCCCGTATGTTTCCGATGCGATCAACCCAAGTCGAGATACCGGTATTGGCACTAACGAGCACTGGCTTTCTCATTTCTATTGCTCTCAATACATTGCATCGAAAGTGATGATCCAGGATTTCTGATCCCCAAAACCAGCCGTCATTGGTGAAGTTGATCAGCACGTCGGGCATTTTGGATTGCTCTGTCATTCGGAGAACGCTACCACGGATCAAGTGTGGCACTGTAGATTCGAAACAAATGCTCGGCGCGAATCTCACACCGTTAATTTCGAAAACAGTGTGCTCTGTTCCCGCCTCCATATTCTGAACATTTGGAATGAGATTATATAACCATGGAAACCATGAGCCGCCGGGAATGTACTCGCCGAACATAACCAGATGGTTCTTGAAGTAACGCTGCTCGACGCGACCGTCCCTTGATATAGATAGTGCGGCGTTATAGCGGTGTATTCTGTCACCTCTAATCTCATCTGTTTCACAACCGACCATCAGGGAGACCGGAAGCTCATTGTTACCTCCTCTTATGGTGTGAAGCGCCTGTTGGATTAACGATGAAAACGAACGTCGTTGCAGATCTACGTGATGACGAAAATGATCAGTATCGAAATCGTGTATGAAGGGGAGGTTTTGCGGCACAGCCGTGATTTCTTGATCACCGATATAGTCAGCGTAGTATGAGAATGCTGATTCGGGCCAGACAACGACGTCAACGGCATGGTTCGCCACCGCGGCAGCGCTTCTATCGAGGTAACTGTTGAGTTGCTGTTGTAGTTGGCGGGTAGACTCATCAATCGACAAACCAAATTGAGTGTCAGTGGCACCTTGCATTAGCGCCAAAGTTACCAGTGGTTCGTCCGCCGTCTGTAGCTGATCGATACGATGATGGCCATAGGATAACACCGCCATTAATACTGAGGTAATTCCCAGCGCAGGAAGATAGTAGCCAGCCATTGTTCCACAGATCGGAGCCCCTCTCGCATGTGCCATGATCCTGAGCGTTAGCAAATAGCCACATCCGCAAATGAACACGATAACGAAGCTGATTAGATACGCACCTTGAAGATCAGCGATTTGAACAAAGGGTAACCAGTTCAATTGCGATTGCGCAATCATCACCACGCTGAATCCTGATAGACCGTACGCTCGAATCAATTCGCCACCGGTCCACGAAATAGCCGCCGCGATCGGTACTGGCAACTTCAAACCACGTTGTAGCCAGTTTGTTCCCAGCAGGAACAACGGAATGTAAATCCCGAGATAGAACCCCAGTGCCAGCCAGCCGAAGTGAGTCGACCAATGTGCCAAACGCACTCCCTGTATCGAAATTAACCAATAGACTGCTCCGCAGATCCACATCATCAAAATGGGCCGCTGGTACCAGTTCGGTTTTGAATCTTCTGCTTTTGTCGCAGTCCCTGTCAAAAGCTGACTTGCATGAATAAGTGCCATCGGCGCAAGCCAGGCCAGAACACCAAGCTCAAAAGGTGGTTGAGAAAGCCACAGCAGCGCTAGCCCGGAGACGATCCAGACGAACGGTCGTTGGTGTACTTGAGGTTTTGAATCGTCCATGATCAAACCCGATCAATCCAGACCAGACCAGATCAAATCACTTTTGCGGCGATTCGATCATGAGGTAGCTGTGACACTTAACAGCGTTTTACCACGGCAACGGGAAAACGCTGACATCCTCCGACTCGGAAAACTCTTCTTTACCAGCTAGGAAATAGACAAGGCAATTTGCCATCGTCAGAGTCAGCTGATCTGCAGAGCCTTTCCACCTGAGCGGTTTCACGATAATACCATCATCGCTCGATTCCATCACGCCCGGATAGTACGTCGGTCGGTCTCCGCGTTGCTTAAATGACTCTGTTAATGTCGCACGCAGGGAAGAGAGTGTAGCGAATGGACCACCTTGAAGTGCACGAATAGCCGGTACGACAAACAACAGAAAACAGACCATGCTGCTTACTGGATTGCCGGGTAATCCAAAGACGAGTGTTTTGCGATTGTCGGACTCCGCTACTCCAAACCAAAGTGGTTTGCCTGGTTTTAGATGTACTTTGTGAAAGATTTCCCGAACACCCAGGTTGGAAAGTGCCTGGGGCACGAGATCTTTTACGCCGGCTGAGACTCCACCGGAAAGAACTAGGATTTCGCAATTGAGGCCTTCTTTGATTAGGCTCTCAAGTTGTCCTAGATCATCCCGCCCCACGCCAAGGACTCGATCTGTTGCTCCGGAGTTTCGTACAAGTGACTGAAGTAAGTGACCGTTACTGTTTCTGATTTGTCCAGGACCAGGTTGTTGATCGATCGACACCAGTTCATCACCGGTGGAGAGGATGGCTACATTAGCAAGTCGATGTACGTCAGGTGCGCTGACACCCAGCTCAGCAAGTAATCCAATCGTTGCGGGTGAAATAGTATGCCCGGCCTGTAATACCTGATCGCCGACTTTTAGCGTTGTACCCTGGTAAAGGATGTTGGTTCCAGGTTTTACCGGATTATGATTTAGTACAACGACATCAGGTGACGTGGGTTGCTGTGTACTGTATTCAACCATGATCACTGCATCAGCACCGTCGGGAATTGGTGCACCGGTCATGATAGCGGTGGTTGTACCTTGTCTTAACGATTGCGTGGGTACCGCGCCGGCGATCACCTCTTCCAGAACTTGGAATTCTCCACCAGATTCGGTTAGATCAGCACTGCGAATCGCATATCCATCCACCATGGATTTATCGTATGGTGGCGAGTCGAGCGTACTGTGACAATCAGTTGCTAGGACTCTGCCTATCGCATCGCTCAAATCAACCGGTTCGTCTGTCAACACGGTGATGTGCTGCTTAATCAACTCAAGTGCTTCATTGACGCTCAGCATGATAGGAGTCCTCTGAATCGATCACCGTGACAACAGTAAACGGCTGATTGCTTTTGCAATTACTGAGAAATAAACCTCTTTAACAACTCGATACCGACCTCGGACAAGAAGCTTTCCGGGTGGAATTGCAGTCCGACTACCTGATGTGTCTTATGACGAATGGCCATTATTTCCTGGTTACCATTTGGTGCAGTTGCCCAGGCTGACACGTCGAATTCATCGCTCAGGGATCCTGGTTCGATGACCAGACTATGATAGCGGGTTGCAATGAACGGATTGGGAAGCCCCTTAAAGATTCCCTGATCATCGTGGCTGATCTCATCGGTTTTGCCGTGCATTAGGTGTTCTGCGCGAACGATATTTGCTCCGGTGGCCTGACCAATTGACTGATGTCCGAGGCAAACACCTAATATCGGTAACTTTCCAATCATCTGTTTTAAAACATCGACGCTGATGCCCGCTTCGGTTGGCGTGCACGGGCCAGGTGACACGATCAAATGCGAAGGAGCCAGTGCTTCAACCTCGTCAACCGTTAGCTGATCATTCCGATATACCTGTATGTCCAGAGATGGATCAATCTCTCCAAGTCGCTGAACAAGGTTGTATGTAAAGGAATCGTAATTATCGATCAGAAGAATCATGCGGTATCGCAGGTGCAAAACGGCGGAATTAAAACGGCATAATCAAATGTGTACCGCTGGATCCCCATTTTAGTCGATGAAGAATATTAGCGTTAGTCACCCATTGATTCGTCACCGATTGATTATTCCGCCGGACAAAGACGGCACCGCATAGATGTCGCTATGTGCCATGCACAAACGGGTCGTGAAACTGAGGTGCTGTCGAGACGTCCTTGACCGAACTATAATGAGAAATAGCGACACAGTGCGAATGAATCACAGGTCGTTATACTGCCAGTTCCAACATTCACCAGGGCAATGCCCCTAATAGACAATGAGCACGACAATCACTCCAGCTCCATCATTTGAGTTGGAAACATATAAGCCGCTTGATAACGCAGAGTTGGATCGCCGCGTAGCCGCTGTAAAGCAACAACTCGGGAACGATTTGCTCATCCTTGGTCACCACTATCAGCAAGATGAAGTCATCGCGCATAGCGATTTGAGAGGTGACAGTTATCAACTGAGTGAAATGGCTGCACAAAACACGGATTGCCGCAATATCGTGTTTTGTGGTGTGCACTTTATGGCGGAGACCGCTGATATTTTGGCCAACCGTCCGGATGTGCTAGAGCAACGCGGACATAGAGTTACGGTCACGCTGCCCGACATGGCTGCTGGTTGTTCAATGGCTGATATGGCTGCAATCGATCAGGTTGAAAATGCATGGGACGAACTAGGGGAGATAATCGATAACTCAGATATCACACCGGTTACCTATATCAACTCCGCTGCCAGCCTGAAACGATTTGTCGGTGAGCATGGTGGTATCGTATGTACATCAAGTAACGCTGAAAAAATACTCGAGTGGGCATTTGAACAGTCCAGTCGAGTGTTGTTTTTCCCTGATCAACACCTAGGTCGTAATACTTCGTTGAAAATGGGGATTACCAACGACCAGATGCCTGTTTGGGATCCTTACGCAGAGGAACTCGGAGGAAATACTGAAGAGGCTATCCAGAATAGCAAGGTGATCCTTTGGAAGGGACATTGCAGCGTGCATCAGATGTTCCAGCCCGAACACGTTCACTCATTTCGTGAACGAGTTGAAGACATCAAAATCATGGTTCATCCGGAATGTCCACAGGAAGTGAACGATCTGGCAGATGTTTCCGGTTCGACAGGTAAGATCATTCAAGAAGTGAAAGCGGCACCTGCTGGTACGAAGTGGGCAATAGGAACGGAACTTCATCTGGTGAACCGTCTTAAGCACGAGCATCCAGAGCAGGAAATTCACTTTCTATCGCCGGTGATATGTATGTGTGCCACGATGTATCGTGTCGATTTGGCGCACTTATGCTGGAGTCTTGAGAATCTTGCCAACGGTACTCCCGTGAATACGATCGAAGTCGATGATGAAACCAGCAAGTGGTCTTTGATTGCACTGCAGCGCATGCTCGATGTGAGCAAGTAACTCACAATAGAAGTCTTTAGACGCAGATTCAGGTCGTTTCCAGCGTTAGCCGTCAACGTTGCGGCAATAGGCGAGAATCTCGTCGGTCGTCATCGAATCTTTATCGACGCTACCTGCAGGTGCAGCAGGTTCTTCCACAACTTCCTCAGCAGGGGCTTCTTCTACCGGTGCTTCTACTTCCGCAGCCGGTTCTGGTGTACTTTCTGCTGGTGCTGCCGGTGCAGCGCCACCGTCTCCACCACGAGCGGCGGCGAGAA
>CEQQ01142340.1_pt1 | contig 25735 bp, 19 predicted proteins | sample 531041 | NCBI WGS metagenome assembly CEQQ01 (sample SAMEA2621222, study PRJEB7988) | marine metagenome | biome: marine biome (ENVO:00000447); feature: deep chlorophyll maximum layer (ENVO:xxxxxxxx); material: "saline water (ENVO:00002010), including plankton (ENVO:xxxxxxxx)" | depth 150 m | reverse complement strand
AGCCTCCGACCTTGTTTAGTGAGGCCGGGTCCTATGTCTGGAGTTCCAGGAAAGTGATCTAACGAAACGCCAGTACCAAAAATATTTCCACGACTCCAAGTGATCCCTAGGGAGCGTAGGCCCGCTGCATACAATACTTCCAGGCAGTTGAGATTTTCATCAATCGCTTCTGCTCCTTCTAGGTGCATTATTGCTCCGATTACTTCTGAAGTCATACACTGAAGAAGTTGATCTATGGACCTAATAATCATAAAAGATCCTCTTGAAGCTCTTTCAAGGCATAACAATTTAGCTGCCAAATTTAATGTCCCGGTTAACGCCCTTTCGTGATTAATTGGTTCGAAAAGGCCAGTTTTTCGACCACGGCCCTTCGGCCCCCTCGTCGTATCAAGCAGTGAGCACCCATGAGTGAACAATGCAAAAAAACCGCCAGCGAATCCCCCCAGCTTTCCCCTAGGGAAGTCTATATGGCCGGACCGGTGCATTTTAAAAAAGTCTGTAGTTGGGTTTTTTAGTAATCTCAAAAGGGTGTCGTTATGACCGTCGAAGACCTTAATCATTTATCTAGCTTACGCAACAAAACAAAAATGTGCGGTTTCGAAACTCGATTCATTGGAGACTAGGAACAAGGGATGAAGTGAAAGGAGAACAACCAATTCAAATAGAAAGTCTGACTAGCGGCTAACTATTGTGCTCTTTAGTGATGGTCAGGAATAATATTTCAAGGTAGAATACATCGTTTTGATAAGGAGGCTTCATGGGGCATTTTGTGCTGATCGCCATCTATAGTGCATTCGTCTTTGCTTTTCTAGTTTTTCTTGGGGGGGCACTTATCTTGGCCGCCAAATGGTTGTTGGACAATCAACATGATCCGGATGCTGAATTGCACTAAATGATAGGCATTTGTGGTGGATAAGTCTTCCCTCTATAATAAGTACAGATAGGAAAATCCTGTGACGACTAAACCGTCAAAAATTTAATCTAGGATCAAGCAGTGATTGGCGATGCTTTAAAAAAATGCTTTTCTAATCCCGAAGAATTATCTCGTAATCAGAAGACCCTTAAATTACTATTTTCCCTTGTTTTCGTTGTACAAGTAGTTATGGCCGGACTGACCGGAATGGGCCTTATGCTAGTTGCTCCGGTAATCCCAATCTCGGCCGCTAACAGTCACCAATATATTTGGTTCAGTCTAGTGACAGTCTTTTTAGGCCTGACTATCGGAGGATTCATCGGTGGGCAACCGAGTAAGTCAGGTATGATAGCAGCGACGATTGTAGGAGGCGTAGTCTTAGCTTCTCCTGCGTGGTACCTTACCCTTGTTATAGTTAGCGCGGGTGGGCCATCGCCAGTTGCTGGGATAATAGGCATACAGCTCATTGTGGCTTTTGGCCTGGGAATAGCGTTGGTTACTTTTTTGACGCGTGCAGGTAATGTCAAAAGGTAGAGGGCAGCCAAGCCTAAACCGACTATCGTTTATTTAAAAGATAGTTAAAAAAGAAGCACAAAGAGGCCGTTATGGTGTATCTAAAACTTTTCTGGTCGTTCGCCAAAATAGGGTTGTTTGGTTTTGGGGGTGGCCCCTCTATGATTCCCCTTATTCAAGAGGAAGTTGTCGAGATACAAGGCTGGCTTTCTAGAGAAGAATTCCTAGATGCTTATGCTTTAGGGAACAGCCTCCCTGGCCCTATTGCGACGAAAATGGCCAGTTATGTCGGACATCACGTCGGTGGGGTTCTAGGCGCTATGGTTAGCTTAATCGCTATAACGGTTCCAACGGCTGTTTTGATAATAATTCTTCTTGGAATTTATCTTAAGGTTAGGGACAATCCTTATGCGGAAAGGTTTTTGCGGGGCGTTCGTCCAGTTGTAATTGCCCTACTCGCTGTTGTTATTTGGGAGTTTCTTCCACGAGCTTTCGGTTCAACAAACGAGTGGATTGGTAATTGGGAACTGTGGGTAATCGCTTTGCTTGCTTTTGGAGTTTCGGTAGTGTTTAACATTCACCCTGCCATTTTAATAGTTATTGGTGGGGCCATAGGAGTGGCTATAATTAGGTGAAATAATTGATTGGCTGAGGGGGTTTCTACAGACATTGGCCGAGGGGCCATCGCCTTGTGGTTCAAACTAAGAAGCGGGTATATTCCTCTTTCCCTGGTAAAAAAAGGGGAGTAATGCCCAGGTGATACCGGCTCATCCGAAAGGTGACCTTAAGCAATGGCTACTAGATGCGTTTAGGGGGGTTAAGAGAGTCGAGGAAATCCGGCCCAAGTTCCAATGCTTTAGCTGTACCAAACACAGCGCAATCAGTTGGATTTTCTGCAATTGCTACAGGAACCCCTGTAAGGCGTCGGAGATAAGAGTCTAAGTTCCGTAGCCTAGCTCCACCACCAGTCATTACGATGCCGCGTTCAATTACATCTGAAACAAGCTCAGGCGGAGCATTCTCAAGTACAGACTTTACGGAAGTGGCAATGCGGTCAAGGGAACTACGTAGTGCTTCAACAATTTCGTCCGCACGTATCTGAACAGAGTGAGGCATTCCGTTTATTAGGTCCCGGCCTCTTACCTCGGTTGACAAGTCCTCTCTGTCTGTTAGCTCAGCGGCACCAATTGAACATTTTATATCTTCAGCTGTTCTGTTGCCAATAAGTAAATTATGCTGATCGCGGAGAAGCTGCATTATGTCGGAGTCAAAGGTATTCCCGGCTATCCGTAAGCTTTCTGAGACCACGATTCCGTTTAAGCTGATTATCGCGACGTCTGCGGTTCCCCCGCCGATATCAACAACCATTGAGCCGACTGGATCGGCGATGTTTATTCCGGCTCCAATTGCTGCTGCTAAGGGTTCTTCAATTAAGTAGGCCTTTCTAGCACCAACTTCATTGACGGCTTGTATGACAGCCCGCCGTTCTACTTCCGTAATTCCGCTTGGAATACATACCAAGATGTTTGGCCTCAGAAAACGACTAGGACCAGTAATTACTTTACGCAGAAACTGTTGCAGCATTCGTTCAGTAAGGGTATAGTTCGCGATCACACCCTCAGCCATCGGATGGACAGCAATAATGTTGGCTGGTGTCCGTCCTAACATTTGATAGGCATCATCGCCCACAGCCTTGACCTCTGTCGTCCCCTTAAGTACAGCGATAACTGCTGGTTCTCTAAGGAGGACTCCCTTACCTTTGAGGTGAATGCGGACATTCGTGGTCCCTAAGTCGACCCCGATCATCTGGCCCAATCTACCACGGGAAATTAGAAGCGTGTAGATATGAGTCTCAAGTTATCTGTAAATGCGGGTAGGTTTTTACAGTGCCGGTCAAGTCACAGGTCCAAATAAAAGAAAGGCTTTACAGTTTCCAGAAGGAAAGAGTTCAAGTAAATAGGTATACTTCGTGGTCGTGCAGGTCAAGCCGTTTACAAAACTCGCTGCTGTTTATGACGACCTTATGGTTGACATCCAGTATGAATCGTGGATTGACTTTATGCTCACGGTGGTGGAGAAACGAGGATTAAAAGATAGCAAAGCTCTGGAACTTGGATGTGGAACAGGGAACGCAACGGTTGTAATGAATTCGCGGGGTTTCTCGGTCACAGGGTTAGATTCATCGCCGTATATGCTGGGTTTTGCCCGATCGAAATTACCGTCACTTCAATTCGTTCGAGCGGATTTTGAAACTTTTGTGTTAGACGAAAGGTATCCCTTAGTTTATTCCGTTTTCGATACTTTAAATAATCTATTAGACCCTTCGGCGTTTCGTAATATGGCTCAACGAGTGTTTAAACATTTGGAAGCTTCGGGGATTTTTGTGTTTGACTTGAACACGACCATCGGCCTCAGAGAATTATGGGATGGGAATCGGATTGAAGGTTCTGTCAATGGGGTCGATTACATTTGGGAGCATAGTTTCGACGAAGCCAACGCTTTAGCTCGGATAGAAGTTTCATGGGAAAATAACGGGCAAAAGTTTCGGGAGGTTCATTTTGAAAGAGGATATGATATTGGGGAAGTCAGAAACATAATTCAGGCAGTCGGATTCACTAACGTCGAGGTGTTGGTATACCCCAGCGGTAGGCCTGCGACAGGCGATGAACCAAGAGTCTGGGTTGTAGCAAAAAAGGGTGTCTAGCAGGAATGTTAACCGTCGGTATTCCTGACGGAAACCAAAGGGTCGATGATTGTTTATTAGACACCTCAACGGTACGGCTAACTTTTGAGGTCGCTCCCAAATAGAATTCAGGTATTTAGGATGCTAAATACCTAGTTACCGCCTGCCCAGTAAAACAGGGAATAAAGGGTCCTATTCAAGGGTAGCTTGTTCTCGATAGTATCGGGCAATGTTGGAAACATCTTCCTCCCCATAATTCTTTTTCAACAGGCCCGTTTCGATTTGTTCGACTAAAGCCGCCATTGGAAGGGGAACTCCTAGCTCTCTAGCTGTTTCCAGGGCAATCCCAAGGTCTTTGCGATGTAGACGTGTACGAAAGCCTAGAGGGTAATCGTTATTGATCATGTTTGATGCCCGATTGGACAATACCCAGGAACTAGCTGCCCCGCTAGAAACAGCTGTGTGGGTAGCCTCGATATCTATGCCAGCTGCCAATCCAAGTACTAAGCCTTCGGCTACGGCAGCATATGTACCAGCGATTATCACTTGATTTATCGCCTTAGCGATTTGCCCGCTGCCTATAGGTCCGACATGGGTAATTGTCGAACCGAGTATTTCTAGGACAGGTTTTAACTGGCAGAAGGTTTCTGTAGTGCCTCCAACCATGATAGATAACGTGCCATTTTGAGCCCCTTCGCTTCCTCCTGATACGGGAGCATCAAGCATTTCTATTCCTTTGTCCTTGAGTACCTTAGCGAAATTTCGGGTAGCTGAGGGACTAATGGTACTCATGTCCACAAGCAATGAACCACTTTTCATCCCATGGATCGCCCCTTCCGGACCGAGGATAACGTTTTCTACGTCTGGTGTATCACTAACCATTGTGAATACTAAATCAGTTCCGTCTACTACATCTTTAGGGCTAAAGCCGGCAGTTGCTCCCTGATCCAGAAGTTGTTGCTCGCGTGATCTTGTACGGTTGTGTACTCGCAAATCGTGGCCCGCGTTGAGCAAGCGACTCGCCATCGGTGCGCCCATCGTTCCCATTCCAATGAATGCAATCTTCACAATGATGACCTCCTTCTACTTCGAACAAAATTCCTAGAGATGTGAACCACGTTAATTGGTTCGTACTTAGTCTACCTGGTGTTATCGGTCTGAATTCGGGTGTTCCGCACAAAATTCCATTTCAAACGTAACCGGATACCAAAAAACTGTTTCCTCGCATAGTACAATTCGAACATGGATTTGCTTGAAAAAGCCGCGTCCGGGTGCCGTCTTACGGCTGATGAAGGGATTGAGCTTTATAGCTACCCTTTATTCGATTTGGGGGCAGCAGCTAATGAAGTGCGTCGCATGCGTACTGATCCACAAATCGTCACTTACCTTATCGATAGGAACATCAATTACACAAATATTTGTAACATCGGTTGCAGTTTCTGCGGGTTTTATCGCACGCGGAGTCAAAGTGACAGCTACACTCTTTCATTTGAGGAAATTGGCGAAAAGGTAAAGGAATTAGAGGCAGTAGGGGGAACCCGCATTCTTATGCAAGGTGGGGTCAATCCCAACCTTCAATTTGACTGGTATTTGGACCTCTTAGAGTTCCTTAAACAAAGTCACCCAGATATTCGAGTGGAAGCCTTTAGCCCTGAAGAAATCAAGGGGCTGTCTACACTGTCAGGTCGTCCCAGCCTAGAGATTTTAGAGAAATTAAGGGATGCAGGACTAGATGGCTTGCCCGGCGGCGGCGGTGAAATTCTGGTCGATAAAATTCGAAAACATCGCCGTATTGCACCCGCTAGGATTGGTTCCGATGAGTGGCTCCAAATTATGGGGGAAGCCCAATCCATTGGTATCTACACGACAGCAACTATGGTTATAGGATTTGGTGAGACCAAGGAAGATAGGGTCCAGAGCATTCTAAGGGTACGGGAAAGGCATGAGGAATCGTTAGAGAAATACGGTAATGGGTTCTCCGCATTTATCAGTTGGAATTTGCAAACAAAGAATGTGAGGGTAGAGGGAGTGGCTCCGGGGTCCAATTCCCATGAGTACCTCCGGAATCTAGCGGTGAGCCGGCTTCTCCTAGATAAAGTGGTTAATTTTCAAGTGTCGTGGCCGACCATGGGTTATAAAGTTGCTCAGACAGGATTATATTTCGGGGCTAACGATTTTGGTAGCACTATGTTAGAGGAAAATGTGGTGTCACAGGCTGGCGCTCAACACCAGATGGCATCAGAAAAGGAAATCATTCGACAAATAACCGATGCTGGCTTTCAACCCGTTCAGCGTGATAGCAACTATTGTCAAGTTCGACGCCCTAGCGTTAATGATTTGCCCAAAATATCTCCGGTCTCGAATTCGGGACAAAATATTGCTTTAAACTAAGCGGTCTTGTGGTTAATAAAGACGAAATAATGATTATTGGGGCTGAGGTTGCTTATAACGGTTTAGGAACACCTCAACCCAATGGTGCAGTGGTTTTACAACGGCGTAAGTCTCAAGTCACAGTTCTTTCCATAGAATCGTATGGGTCAGCCGTAAAGGCATTTCCCGATGCTGTTGTGCTGGGGAAAGACTTTGCGATCAGCCCGCCTCCAGTTAATGCTCATACGCACCTTGACCTTTCCAAAATGCCCTATTCCCCAGGATCTTATGAGGAATTTATCCCACAGGTTGTGAGACACAGAAGGCGCCTTACGGATCCCGTTGAAGCTGCAAAGATTGGTGTAGAGAGGGTGAAGGCTGCCGGCACAACGGTTATAGGGGATATCGTAAAGAGTGATTCCGTTATGCGGTTTCTTCTCAATCAAACCGGGCTTAGGGGAGTAGCTTATTTAGAGGTATTCGAACCGGATCCTACTCTTGCTAAAAAAGTGTTTTTCGAAACCGAAGAACGAATCAAGGAGTATCAAGCTTTAGAAAAGCCTAGTTGTATGCAAGTTGGAATTTCCCTACATAGTCCCCACACCGTAAGCGAGCCTCTCCTTAAAGAGATCAGCGGCCTTTCAGTTCAAAGAAACCTTCCTCTTCAAATACACGTATCTGAAACTTCCGGGGAAATAGCTTTTCATAAAGATGGGACAGGTCCGTTTCCAGAACTATATGGCGATTTACTTAGGAATTGGAAACCCTCTGGCTTAACTCCAGTCGGTTACTTGGCAAAAATCGGGGTTCTCAAAGCCCGACCCACTCTTGTTCATATGGTTCACGTCAACGAGGCTGATGTACGGGAAGTGCAAAGGGCAGGGTGTACGGTTGTTCACTGTCCCAGGTCTAATGCCAATCTAAATTGTGGTCGATTTCCTTGGGCGATGTTTGCGAAACACGGAACAACCGTTGCAATAGGTACTGATTCTCTCGGGTCTTCGCAAAGCTTATCGGTTTACGAAGAGGTTCACGAAGCTATGGCTTTACACGGAAATTCAATTAGTCCTTTAGCTCTCGTAAGATCAGCCGTAAAAGGAGGTCATCGTGCCCTGGGTTTACGACCACCAAAGGTCGGAAGAGGCGACGATCAAACCCAATTTCAGGTCTGGGGTAGGCGAGGACCTAATTTAGATTTAGGCATTGGGGTTACGGACAACATCGGCGAGATTGATAAATAGGATCTCGGAGGACACATTCTCTTAAAATGGGAAGATCTTAACTGCTGAGATTGGTTGGACGCGGATAAAAGCTTTAGGCTTTATCCGCTTACGTAGACTGCGAAACATTACACTTGACCACCTCAAGGTAATTTAGTTCTGGAGGCATAATGGCTGAAAACACGTTTGTATTTACTGACAGTAATTTCGCCGAAGAAACTAAGTCAGGCCTTGCGCTAGTGGATTTTTGGGCCTTCTGGTGTGGTCCATGCAGGTTGGTGGGACCCATCATTGAAGACATAGCGAATGATTTTGCAGGGCAGATCAAAGTCGGTAAGTTGAATGTTGACGATAATCAACAAACGGCAATGGGATTCCGAGTGATGTCCATTCCAACAGTGATTCTTTTCAAAGAGGGTGAAGCAGTAGAAACTATGATTGGGGCGCAATCCAAAAGTGCCTACCTTGGGAAGATCGAAGCACACCTGGCGAATGCGACTTAAACCAGAGCCAGGTCTAGTATTGCTCACAAGAGGTCCAGTTAAATAAACGCGTCTGAGATCCCAAGGAAAAACGACCGGCAAAGATAGGCCCTCACAAAAAAGCGTTACGAAAAAAGGTTGCCAAAGGACTGGTCCTAATAGGGTGATTAAATGTTGCAACTAGATTTACCAAAAGAGAAATAAGTGAATTAGAGTCGTCAAATAGGGATTCATCAGAATTCGGTAAAATAATCAATTGATCAGTTAATTAACTGTGCAAGCACACCCGAGGAAAAGTTGATAAAGTGGTTACGTCACTTTGTTTGTCATTGCTAGGGTAGGCCAGGGCTTTGATGTGGTTGGGTTTTTAATCAAAGCAACACGAAAAGAAGGCCGCATAAGGGGTTGTTTGTGGTTAATGAAAATGCATTTCAAATGTCTTCATCTAATATTAGGTTCGGTAAGGGAGTAACCTCGGAGATTGGGTCAGATCTTCTAGATAGAGGACTTAATAGGGTCTTGGTGATTCTCGATCCGAAGCTCGTCGAGCTGCCAGTAGGCCGCACCGTGATCAAATCGTTGCAAATCAAAAAGATTGGATTTGAAGTCTTTAGCGAAATCAGTGTTGAACCTACTGATGCCAGTTTTCGGAGAGCAGCCGAAGTGGCGAGGAGTGCTCCCTACGATGCCATAGTAGCTGTGGGCGGCGGTAGTACTTTGGACACGGCGAAGGCAGCTAATCTTTACTCTAGTCATTCTGGCGAGTTTTTCGATTATGTCAATGCGCCTATTGGTTCGGGCCTTCCGGTACCGGGTCAGCTCAAACCACTATTCGCCATTCCGACAACAGCAGGTACCGGTAGCGAAACAACGGGTGTAGCCATTTTTGATTACATAGATAAACACGTTAAAACTGGTATCGCTGACCGTTTCCTCCGTCCTACGCTAGGGATAGTAGACCCCAATAATACCTATAGTTTACCGGCAGAGGTTGCCGCCTCTTGTGGACTCGATGTCCTTAGCCATGCTCTTGAGTCATACACTGCTCGGCCCTTTCAAGAGCGAACAAGACCTAGACGACCCGCTGAGCGACCTGCCTATCAAGGAGCAAATCCTATTAGTGATATTTGGGCGATAGAAGCCCTAAAGCTAGTTTCGCAATATCTAGTAAGAGCGGTCCAAGATCCTGAAGATGAAGAGGCTCGGAGTCAAATGATGCTAGCAGCATCGTTAGCTGGGTTTGGGTTCGGTAACGCCGGTGTTCACCTCCCACACGGTATGTCATATCCAGTGGCGGGAATGGTTAAGAGTTTCCTACCTAGAGGCTATGATGCTCGATCGCCGTTAATCCCACATGGCATGTCGGTTATTTTGAACACTCCTGCCGTTGTTCGGGTCACCGCTCGTGTTAAACCAGAAAGACATTTAACTGCGGCAAAAGCTTTGGGTGCCGACACAAGAGGGGTCGAGTTAGACTTAGCTGGTGAGATTTTACGAGAACGAGTTGTATATTTCATGCGAACTTTAGGTATGCCTAACGGATTAGAGGCTGTTGGTTATGGGGTGCAGGACATTCCAGCTCTCATAGAAGGAACACTTCCACAACACCGAGTTACCCACCTAGCTCCCGTTGATGTAAACAAAGAGTTGCTTGCAGAATTGTTCGAAGCTTCTCTTAGAATTTGGTAAATGTAGGGTTACGGGCAAACAGATAGTTTAAGGGTGTTACGTTAGCCAAGAAAGTCGTGACCGGAATACTAAGCCAATCGCTGTGTACATATTTTTGGAGAAGACGTACCATGTCAGGTTTTGGTCAATCAAATCTAATCGGCGGTTAAGGTCAAAGTTTAGAGTGAACGAAGGAGAATTGTGAACGAGTTTGTGGTTATCCGGGGACAACTGTAATGTTAGCCAAGCATATTTAATTAGAACACGGTATGATTGCGCCTCACGCCTCCATTTATTTGGAAACTTTTGTCATTCACCACTGAAATCGGGGAGTCTTAATGAAAACACGTAATATCAACTCCTTTAACGCTCGTTCTAAATTCGACACAGGATCTGGAGAAGGTAATTATTATCGCCTTGCGGCTTTGGAAGACGCAGGTATTTCAGATATTAGTAGGCTACCGTTTTCTATTAGGATACTGTTAGAGTCTGCTTTGAGAAACGAAAATGGTTATGACGTTACCGCTGAGCACATAATTAGTTTAGCCCAATACGATGCTAAATCTCCGAGTGATAGTGAGATACCGTTTAAGCCGGCACGTGTTATTTTTCAAGACTTTACCGGGGTTCCAGGAGTGGTGGATCTTGCCGCCTTACGAAGCGCAATGCAGCGATTAGGAGGAGATCCTTCCACCATTAATCCCGAGATTCCAGTAGACCTAGTGATAGATCATTCTCTTGAAACAATTGAGTCAGATAGTCCCTTAGCTCTTCAACGTAACGAGGAAATAGAATTCCAGAGAAATAGGGAACGCTATGAGTTCCTTAGATGGGGACAAGCGGCCTTCCAAAATCTTAACGTGGTGCCACCGGGGTCAGGAATTACGCATCAAGTCAACCTAGAGTATCTCTCGAAAGGCATCCAAAATCGGTCGGTACCAGGGGGCGAAGTGTTTTTCCCTGACTCACTGGTTGGCGCCGACAGTCACACCACCATGATTAATGGTTTAGGTGTACTTGGTTGGGGTGTCGGTGGTATTGAAGCCGAGGCCGTGATGTTAGGCCAACCTGTGTATATGCTATTACCCGAAGTAGTGGGATTCCGTCTGATTGGTGAGCTATCCGAGGGGGTTACTGCGACTGACCTCGTTCTTACCGTAACCGAGTTGCTCCGCGAACGGGGGGTAGTTGGTAAATTCGTCGAATATTTTGGTAATGGACTGTCCTCAATGAGTGTACCTGACAGGGCTACCCTAGCCAATATGGCGCCTGATTACGGTGCAACAATGGGATTCTTTCCGGTCGATTTCGAAACATTGCAATACTTGCGGCAAACAGGACGCATGCCGGATGAAGTTGACGCGGTTGAGAGTTACATGAAAACAAACCAGCTCTTTCGTACTGACGATACCCCTGACCCCCTGTTCTCTAGTATTGTCGAGTTAGACCTAGCAACGGTTGAGGCTTCTCTGGCAGGACCCAAACGACCGCAGGACCGTATTTCCCTGAAAGCTATGAAAAATACGTTTCAAAGGGACTTGGAGAAACCGGTGAGCCAACGAGGGTTTGGTTTGCAGGGAGCTAGTATCCGACAGCGGGCGGCTTTTGATATAGATGGCGTACAGCACAAAATGCAGCACGGAGATATTGTGCTTGCGGCAATCACTTCTTGTACTAATACCAGCAACCCCTCGGTGATGCTTTCAGCCGGTTTGCTTGCCAGAAATGCAGCACAGGTTGGCTTGAAGGCTAAGCCGTGGGTAAAAACCACTCTAGCTCCTGGGTCTAAAGTTGTCACTGAATATTTGCGTGACGCAGGCTTACTTCCTTATTTGGAAAGCATTGGTTTTTTTGTCGTCGGGTATGGCTGCACAGCGTGTATCGGTAATTCCGGGCCACTACCCCCGGTTGTAGTCGATGTGATTAATAGGAGCGATATTGTCGCAGCGAGTGTTCTTTCGGGCAATCGTAATTTTGAAGGTCGCATTAATCCTCACATCAAGGCTAATTATCTGGCAAGTCCACCCCTTGTGGTGGCTTATGCCCTCGCGGGTACCATCAATATTGATTTAACGAAGGAACCTCTCGGTGTGGGGTCAAACGGACAGGATGTGTATCTTCGAGACCTATGGCCTGACCAAAAAGATGTACTTAGCTACTCTGGGGTTGCCTTGAATCCCGATACCTTTCAACGGATGTATCAAGGGATTGAACGTTCAAACGAATCCTGGAATGCATTACCAGTCAATGGGGGCGACTTGTTTGAATGGGGTCAGGAAAGCACCTATATTCAAGAACCACCATTTTTCAAAAATATGGAGGCTCAACCCGGGCCAATCAAACCAATTACTGCAGCCCGAGTGCTAGCCTCTCTAGGTGATTCGGTTACTACAGACCACATTTCCCCAGCCGGCAATATCGCAGTAAATAGCCCTGCAGGAGAATACCTCAAGGAACTTGGTGTCCAAACGAGTCAGTTAAATTCTTATGGAGCGCGTCGCGGAAACGATCAGGTTCTTACCAGAGGAACATTTGCCAATGGCCGATTAAAGAATGAACTTTTAGATGGGATTGAGGGCGGATTGACTCTAGATTTCACCACAGGGAAGACTACAAGTGTTTATGAGGCCAGTCAAAATTATCTCCGGGAAGGTATACCTACGATCGTATTAGCTGGGATTGATTATGGGATGGGATCAAGTCGAGATTGGGCAGCTAAAGGACCGTTTCTACTAGGCGTGAAGGCCGTGATCGCAAAAAATTTTGAGCGTATCCACCGCAGTAATTTGATAGGGATGGGTATTCTTCCCCTTGAGTACCTTGCAGGCGAAGATTCAAAAGCGTTAGGGATTTCAGGATTCGAAACCTTCGACATAACAATCGATGAGGCTCTCGAGCCTGGGTCTGTAATACCTATTCAAGCTACGCACGATGACGGTAAGATCACTCTTTTTGACGCTGTCTGTCGCATAGATACCCCTGTTGAACTAGACTATTATCGGAATGGTGGAATTCTCCAGACCGTACTAAGGTCAAGATTAGATAAAAAAGCTGTCAAGGGCGCTTAGGAATGTATCGTTTAAAAACAAACGCTGCTGGAAACCCTTGCCCTAAGGAAGTCAACCCTTTTTAGAGCAATGTTGGTGCGAGGTGTTTTGGGTTTATTGGCTAAGACGCCGGATAGGATAGAGTGTTTTTTGTTAATAACATAAGTAATTCATTCAGATTATTAATTAGAAAGTTTCGCCTAACGGTTATCACCATGTTGGTTGCATTTAGCTGTATCGCTAGTACTCAAAATGATGAAACTTATTTAGGGACCGTTCCAGCTCCTGAGTTGCCCCAAGGACTAGATTGGCTAAATGTAAACAATCCTTTGACTTTGCAGGATCTCAGAGGGAAAATTGTGATTTTAGATTTTTGGACCTATGGTTGCATCAACTGCCTGCATGTTATTCCTGAACTCAACGACTTAGAAGAAAAATACTCTGATGAACTAGTGGTGATTGGGGTGCATTCTGGAAAATTTGACCATGAACGAAAATCAAAAAGCATTGAAAACGTTTTAGAACGTTATCAAATTAATCATCCGGTAGTAAATGACAAGGCGTTCGAAATTTGGAGAAGATACGGAATCCGCGCTTGGCCAACCTTAGTGCTAATTGACCCGAATGGATTCGTGATAGGCATCCACGAAGGAGAACATATATTCGAATTGTTCGACCAAGTCCTAGGAAAAGCAGTAAATGAATTCAGAGAACTCGGCCTACTTGAGAAGTTCCGTATCCAAATGCCTAGGCCAAAAGGGATTACAACACCTTTACGGTTTCCTGGGAAAGTACTCGCTGATCATCCTAGAAATAGAATCTTTATTGCTGACTCAAATCATAATCGGATAGTAGTAGTTACAAAGGATGGCACGGTTACTGATGTTATAGGTTCTGGGGCCGAAGGGTTAGTTGATGGGACCTATGAAGAGGCACGATTGTTTCGACCCCAAGGTCTGACGTTAGTGGATTCCGAAACACTATTTGTGGCTGACACTGGAAACCATTCAATTCGCAGGGTAAACCTTGACGCCAGGACCGTTACTACGGTTATTGGGACCGGCCAACAAGGGTACCCGACACCGGCTGGGATTGGTCGCGGAGATACCGCTCTTAATTCACCATGGGATCTAGAATTTTTAGATGGGAAAGTATATATAGCTATGGCTGGGCAACACCAATTATGGGTTTTGGACGTCATTACGAACGCTTTGTCTCTCCATGCTGGCAGTGGCAAAGAAGAACTAGTTGACGGACCATTACTGAAAGCCGGTCTCAATCAACCTAGTGGTCTCACTACCGACGGGAACCAAATATATTTTGTGGACAGCGAGGCTAGCGCGATCAGGCGCGCCGGAACAAGTCCCTCTGACAGCGTGGACACTATTGTTGGGTCTGGCCTGTTCGATTTTGGAGATGTTGACGGTATCGGTGAACAGGTTCGACTTCAACACCCAATCGGTGTAGAATTTGCAGGGCGTAATCTCTATGTCGCTGACACCTATAACAATAAAATAAAGGTGGTTGACCCAGTGCTTCAGAAAGCTAACACCGTTTTTGGGTCAGGGGATTCAGGTTGGTTAGACGGATATGGCGAAACAGCTGAATTCAATGAGCCTGGTGGGCTGTCCCAGAGCTCCGGAATGCTATATGTCGCAGATACTAACAACCACGTTGTCCGGGTCATTGATTTAGCGACATCAGAGGTAGATACTTTGGTTCTAAAGGATGAAAACGGGAAACTCCAGCAATCCACACTTAGCACCAAGGAGACCAACAAAATCTTCTTGCCAAAGAAAATAGTCAAGAATGGAGAATCGAAACTAGTCTTTTCGGTAGAATTACCTGACGGACATCGATTCACTGAGAACGCCCCGACGTCAATAACGTTTTCGAGTGACGGGGTAGACTTTTACCAAGAACCAATGCCTTTCGGGAAGCCTGAATTTCCAATCGAAGTCCCAGTTTATATTTCTTCAACTGCCCAAGAACTTCAAGTCGGAGTAGTCGTGTATTTTTGTCAGGATGAAAAAGCTAAGCTTTGTTTAATTCATGACGTAGAACTATATTTGCCTATCGAAATATCAGAAAAGGGTTCAGAAATAATAAACCTCCAATACCAAGTACCGTGAAAAGTAGGGATGATACCTAAATAAGAGCTCTGAATCAGGTGCATAGATTCAGTGGCATCGGATTGGAACTAGGACATCGGTCGGGGATCAGGTTTTAGCAGTTCCTGCGGTCGTTAAGTTTCAAAAAATATTGCTCAAACCTACCTTAGTCAAATAGATGCTATTACGAGGGAATCAATCATTACTAAGCATCCAAGAAGTTAAAGATTGAACATCAGGCATAGCCATTAGCCTGCTAGGGTGAAAACCCTTAGGGCAGAATCGGTGTTCTAAAGAAATAAGACGTATTTGCGTATCAATGTTGAGGAATAAAAACGGCGAGGGGTTACCTGGTGAAAATCTTTTTCGTGAGACATGGAGAAACCGATTACCCACTAGTTGAGGCTCGTGGGGTTAGAGGAGCTGCTACTAGTTTTGCTCCTTTGACTCCGGTTGGTCGGCTACAGATCGATACAATCTCCCAGGATTTTCGACTCCAAAGTGCCGAGGCGATTTTATGCAGCACGTTCTCTCGGGCGTTGGAGTCCGGAGCCCGTTTGAGCAAAGCCCTTAACACACCATTGTATGTCGAATACGACTTACATGAGTGGCTTCCTCAGAAAGATTTGATGGGGGAGATCGATTCAAGGTTGCTTGAAGAAGCTAACAAAAACCTGAAAGAAGCAGAAGCGCAGACGGCTCAAGAAGTTCCTTGGGAGACAATTAAAGAGGTCCAGGCTAGAGCAGTTGCTGTTCTAAATAGATACAGGGAATTTTCTTCCCTTATAGTTGTCACGCACGCGGTGGTTATAGGTAGCATTGTTGGCATGGAACGCCTAATCGACCATGCCGAAATAGTCTCGAGTGAGCTCGACCTTGATGACCTCCAATCTATAGAACATACTCAAGTCAAAATCTAAGTACCAACAACAGTATCCTTGTAGGACAAGAAGAAGAAAACTTAATCACAATAAACCTCTAAAGGGTTGAAAAATAAGGAAGCGTGCGGTTATTTTGTTTGTGATGAGTTCGGTTTTAATTTGCGACAACGTTTACCGAAGTTTTTCAGATTCCAGAAACAGTTTGGAAATACTAAAAGGTGTCACTTTCACGATAAAACGAGGCGAGGTTGTTGGTATTGTCGGGCCTTCCGGATCAGGAAAAACTACGCTTTTGCATTTGGTGGGTGGGCTTGACATGCCCACCTCAGGGCGAATAAGTTTTCAAGAATTAAACAAAGCAAAATCGACTTATAAGCATCCGCCAATCCGTCCGTTTCAAGGGTTAGGCTTTGTGTTTCAAAATCATTATCTCGTACAGGACTTAACTGTTATAGAAAATGTGGCCCTCCCTGGAATTATTAAAGGGAAAGCAAAAATGGATCGCGCCAAACACCTCTTGCAACGGGTTGATCTTGAAGGTCAAATGAATGCTTCCATAAATACACTTTCAGGCGGAGAAAGGCAAAGAGTGGCTGTCGCTCGCGCTGTTTATCTAGCACCTCGACTTATTGTTGCTGATGAACCCACAGGAAGTTTAGATAAGATTAACGCTCAACGAGTTATCACAACACTATTAGATTTAGCTCAATCCAGCGGGTCTGCTATTCTTATAGCTACCCATGACGAACGCTTAGCTAACAAAATTCCTAGAATACTAGAGCTTGAGGATGGAAAACTTGTTGACCCTTAATTATATCCAAACTAGGTTCCTCGTTAGTAGACAACCATTTGACCGTCAAGCGGTTAATAGAGTGTTTATCCGTCGCCAATAAATAAAGTAAAAGCAATAGAATTTCTAATTAATCTTATCGCCGGGTTCAAATACAAAACCAAACAGCTGTTGTGAATAGATCAGGATATTAGGCTAAATCGGGAATAGCAATCAAGCCACGCAGAGTGAAGGCCGTTCTACCGCCCAAACTGCAGGCCTCTCAAGGTTTTGGAAAGCGCCCGTTTGTTATAACGGACAGCCAGTTCTGAATAGTCGGTCTAATTCGTGCAATCAAAATCAATGCCGGCAGCGATAACAGGAGGGCGATCCACATGATGGCATCAGATACAAGAATGAAATCCCCAAACCAAACGCTTGCTGTAAGCCAAGGTAGACGGGCAATCATCGCGGTTAACCAAAGCTTCCGAATCTGTATCGTCGTAAGGCCGGAAAAAAGAACAAGAAAGTCGAGGTTCATTAGGAAAAAGAACAGGCCCCAGACAACCGGGGTTTCAATATTGAGGAAGGTTTCCCACCTTTTCCAGGTACCGGGCCGGACTAACCAGTACACTAAGGGTTGGCCAATTCTTCGCGCTACGTTTAATGAAATTAGAGCTCCAAGGCCAAGCCCAAAAGTCCCGTAAATCAACGCGGGAAAAAATCCGAAGGCCTTACCTCCTAATGCTGCTACAAAGGGAGTCGGTATGATAGGAACTAACGCAGTGAGCAAGAAACCAGCGATGTAATACAGGGGTGCAAGCCAACCAGTGTTCGTAATAAATTGAGTTAACGCTTCGGTCACAACCAGTTATTACTCCAAAGAGTGGATTAGTAGGGTTAAGTTCACAGGTTTTATACTCTTAACAAGGCCCCGTTGTGTAAACATAGACGGAAGGAGTCTCCGTGAACAACACACTTTACCCTATGAAGATAGCTCGGACGTTAAAACCGCGAATATGGGGTGGGCCGCGGTTGCAAGAATACTTAGGTGTCTCGGCGGCATCTGAATTCAATGTGTATGGGGAGTCTTGGGAGATGTTTGAAGAGAACACGATTATTAACGGGTTTTGGGCTGGTCAATCGCTCAGAACGGTTAGCGAAGAGCTAGGATCGGATTTTCTTGGATCGATTAGCTACAACCGTTTTGGGAAGAAAGTACCGCTGTTAACGAAGTTCATCTTTGCTGGACAATCCTTATCAATTCAAGTCCATCCAGGCGATGACTATGTAAAGGCCAACGAGCTCCAGCAAGATGGTTTTGGTAAGGAAGAAGCATGGCTCATAATCGAAGCTCAACCCGGCGCAAAAATCATACGAGGATTCCAAAATGGAACCAAGCTTAGTGATATCAAGAAGCATATAGAAGGAGGTACTCTTGAAAGTATTTGTCAGCAGGTCGAAGTGTCCGCTGGTGATGTGATTCTGAATCCGCCGGGAGTTGTACACGCTATTGGGGCTGGTATTCTTCTGTTCGAAATCCAACAGGCAAGCGACCTCACATACCGCTTGTATGACTATAATCGGCGCGACAAAAACGGCAATTTGCGTGCTCTTCACGTAGAACAGGGCCTTCGCGTTATCGATTTGGAACCAAGAGTCGGTTCCAAAGTAATTGCAAAGGCAAGGGAAGATAGTTGGGTGGAATTGGTCAGAACGAAAAATTTTGTTCTGACCAGTAAGGAACTCTGCGGTGGGAAGAATACCTATGTTCATAAGTCCCAGAACAGTTTCGAAATAGTTACAGTCATAGATGGGAAAAGTCAGCTGCGGTCAAGCGGTTCAGACGTGACGAGTTTAAGCCAAGGAGAATCTGCTATTCTACCGGCTAAATTAGGGGACTACCAACTCCAAGGTCTTGGCAAAATCTTAAGAGCCGGCCTTGAAATTTAGGTAGTTGCGGTATAGAAAGAATCCAAAACCTATGGCGGGACAAAGCAAAGCATCGTGAAGACTGTTTAGTCTATAGTTAAATCCAAACGGATACGGCACTTGTTTCTATGCGTGAGTTGAACTTGGCTCGCTTTCTTCTAAATCCGGTACGGGGTCAGTGGTTATTGGAGCCCCGGAATTTAACAACACCAAATCTAATACTTCCCCAAAGGCCTCCACTGTAGTTATTGTAAGGTCTTTAAGAATCGGCTCCGGAACGTCCTCAAGATTAGGCCGATTAGCTTCAGGAATTATTACGTGATTAATGCCGGCTTGATGGGCTGCAAGGAGTTTTTCTTTTATGCCACCAATGGGAAGGACGCGTCCTGATAGGGTTATTTCACCGGTCATTGCCACATCACCACGTACAAGCCGACGAGTTAAAGAGCTAACCACCGCGGTTGCTATTGCAATACCGGCGCTGGGACCGTCTTTGGGAGTCGCTCCCTCAAGTACATGTACGTGGAGATCTTTTGTTTCATGAAAATCAGCAGAAAGTTGAAAATCTAGACTTCGATCACGCAGATAAGCAATTCCAGCGTAGGCACTTTCCTTCATTATGTCTCCAAGTTGCCCAGTGAGGTGAACTTTTCCTTTGCCTGGTACAGATACCACTTCTATATCTAGAGTAACTCCCCCTACAGAAGTCCACGCTAAGCCGTGGCTAAGACCCACTTGTGGTTCGGTTTTAATTTTTGCTTCTGGATAAGGTGCCACCCCCAGGATAGCTCTAATTAGATCAATTCCGATTGACTCGGTGCCTTTCCAAGAATTCGTCAAATACGACTTTGCGGTCTTACGGGAGGCCTTAGCAAGTAAACGATCCATATTCCTTACACCCGCCTCCCGAGTGTATTCTGTAATTATCGTCCGAATAGCAGCATCTTCAAAGGTAATTTTGTCGGTAAGGCCATGAGATTGAATTTGCCTAGGAATACGGTAACGCTTCGCTATTTCAAGCTTTTCGTCTAATGTATAACCAGCAATCGTAATGACCTCCATTCTATCCAATAATGGTTTTGGAATGGCGGTCAAGGTATTGGCGGTAGTGATGAACATTACCTGCGAAAGGTCGTAATCAATTTCTAAGTAATGGTCTATAAAAGCATTGTTTTGTTCGGGATCAAGTACCTCGAGAAGGGCAGCAGCTGGGTCTCCGCGAAAATCTGCTGCCATTTTATCGATTTCGTCTAATAGGAACACTGGATTTCTCTTTCCGGCAGTTTTCATTCCCTGTAGGATCCGGCCGGGAAGAGATCCTATGTAAGTACGGCGATGGCCTCGGATTTCCGCCTCATCTCTGACTCCGCCTAAGCTCATCCGAACGAACTTTCGATTGAGGCTTCGGGCGACTGATTTTCCAAGACTGGTTTTACCAACCCCAGGAGGGCCTACTAAACATATCAGTGGCGCCGAGTATTCGGTTTCGGGGCTATCTTTGGTCAATTGCCTGACCGCTAAAAACTCTAAGATGCGGTCCTTTGGTTCATCCAGGGCGTAGTGATCCTCGTCAAGGATTTGTTCTGTATGAGCTATATCAAGCGTCTCTGCATCCTCTTCGCTCCAAGGCAGATCAAGAATTGTGTCGAGATAAGTGCGGACGACGGTAGCCTCAGGCGAACCGTTAGGCATTTTCTCGAGGCGGGAAATTTCTTTTAACGCCCTCTCCTCAGCATGCTTAGGTAATTGTTTCTTACTCACTTTAGCTTTCAGGTCGTCAATTTCAGATTCCTCATCGCCACCAAGTTCGCGGTTAATTGCTTTTAACTGCTCTCGCAAAAAATATTCCCGCTGGTTAGAATCCATCTGTTGTTTAACCCGGGCACTGATTTGTTTCTCTGTATCGAAACGGTCTAGGTCTCTGGAAAGGAATGCGTAGACAAGTTCAAGTCGCTTAAAAGCACGCGGTTCTTCCAGGATTTGTTGCTTTTCAACAACTTCCCAACTAGCATATTTTGATACAACGTCAGCCAAAGCCCCAGGATCTTTGAGGTTCCGAAGGTTCTCTAAGTGGAAGGAATCCAAACGAAGATTTTTATTCTGTTGGGCATAATCTGAAAAAGCACTTTTCGTTTCATCCATTAGGACGTCACGAGTTTGTTCGTCGGCATCAGAAGGAATTTCTTGAATCGTATTAAGTCTCGCCCGAAGAACCATTCCCGGCAAATATTCAATAACTCGAGCACGTTCTTTTGCTTCGACTAAAACCTGAAGGGTGTCATCAGGCAATTTTATTACCTGCTTGATAACACAAAGAGTCCCAACCTCAAAAAGATCGCTACTATCAGGGTCATCGTTTCGCGAATCTTTCTGTACGATTAGTAGTACTCTATTGTCGCCTTCCTGTGCTTCTTCTAGTGCTCGTTTTGATTTAGGTCGGCCGACATCGATGTTTTCTAAAGTACGTGGTAGTACCACCTGACTGCGAAGTGCGATTACCGGGAGTTCCCAATCCATAAACTAAGGTACACATATAATTGGCTTTCTGTCAGTAAGATGGCTAACTGCGCGGTACGAGAGTCGGTTGGCAGCTAGCCTAGCGGTAGACATCGAATAACGGTATTCGTTCCCCATATTCTGGGATTGTTACTTTCCGACCATCATTTCTTAAGAAACTTGCAAACTCATTCATCGCTTCATTTTCTCCATGTACTAGGTGGATATGTGCTGGGCCGACCCCACCGAGCCAGGTAAGAATATCATCCTTGTCGGCGTGGGCAGAAAAACCACCTATAGTGTGTACTGACGCCCTAACAATAATTTCCTCACCGAAAATACGTATCGTTTTAGCGCCATCGACCAGGCGACGACCGAGAGAGCCTTTAGCCTGATAACCGACTACTACCAAACTAGATTGGGGTTTCCAAAGATTGTGTTTAAGGTGATGGACAATTCGCCCACCAGACATCATTCCAGAACCAGCAATGATAATAGCGCTTCCTTTAATCTTATTGAGGGCTTTCGAAGCATCGGTTTCTACCGTATAAGATAAACTTGAGGGTTCAAAAGGATCTTCGCCAGATGCAAGACGAGTCGCAACCTCGGGTCGGAATTCGTTCGCACAGGTTTGGTATAACCGAGTCATCTTCGTGGCCATTGGCGAATCTAGAAATATCGGGATTTGTGGCGCTGCTTCATTGTCCGTAAAGTTCTTCAGCTGTAACAAGACACCTTGAGTTCTCTCCAATGAAAAACTTGGAATCATAACGATCCCACCAAGTCGCACAGCTCGGTCGACAATTAATTGAAATTCATTGCGTGTCGCATCCCGGCTTCTATGGGTTCGGTTAGCATACGTTGTTTCTACGATGACGGCGTCGCACTTCGGGGGAATCGTGGCGGGAGCCTGTAGACTGCTTTCGCGATTACCTAAGTCCCCCGAAAGAATAATGCGTCGGTCGTTTATGTCGAACTGTATCCAGGCGCTCCCGAGTATGTGGCCAGAACTATGAAATGTGACTTGAAGATTCGTCCCTATGTTAAAAGGCTTGCCAAAGTCTACAGGTTGGGCGAAAAGGGATAGGGCGTGATTCACGTCATTTTCGTCGTAAAGAGGCGATTCTACTGTCTGTTCACGACCTGAGCGCCGAGCTTTCCGAAAGCTTCTCTTGTAATCTTCTAATTGTATTCGAGCTGCATCTCGAAGGATTATTTCTACGATTTGCCTTGTTGCGTGGGTGGCAAAGATTGGTCCTGAGAAACCATCTCTGACCAATTTTGGAAGCCTCCCAACATGATCTAGATGACCATGTGTGATGCATACGGCGTCGAGAGAGCTTGGGGAAAATGGAAAGGCAGTTGAATTTCGTTTCTCGACAGACTTAGGTCCCTGGAAAAGACCACAATCCACCAAGATTTGGGTCGTTTGGAAATCTAGGAGATGGCAACTTCCGGTAACCATTTCGGCTGCACCAGCACTCATTAGGTACATAAACATTTCTATTGTAATCCATGGTGGTAGTTAGAGGGGACCCTTTCGAAGTTTGGCTACAAAAAACCCATCCACGCCGTTTGTAGGAACAATATAAGTTCCCTCCCGATATACTAAATTCCGTAATTTTTGGGGGGGTAGCGACTTGTCTACACAGAAATTTGTCTTTTCTGCAAGAAAGTTTGAGATTACCCCGATACCTTCGTCTGGAGTTAGGCTGCACACCGAATAGACCAAGGTACCTCCAGGTAGCGTGAGTTCTGACGCTCTATCAAGGAGCAATGCTTGTAGTTCGGCCAAGGAGGAAACTTGTTTCGAATTGAGTCGCAATTTTATCTCCGGGTTTCCTCGCAGGGTACCGGTACCAGAGCAGGGGGCATCAAGGAGAACTTTAGCCGCGGGCTTGAGGTCTGGCTGATTAGAAAGATCAGCTATATGTTGATCTGCGTTAAGTCCCATTCGCAACAAATTGTCTCTAGCGCGTGAAAGTTTAGAACTACTTTTATCTACGCTTACGACTTGAGCACCGAGAGTCGCTAGGTGAGCTGCTTTGATGCCATTTCCGCTCGCTAAATCAAGAACTAAATCCCCCGGTGTGACATCCAAAGCATGAACAGGATATCTAGAACTCGGGTTTTGGGGTTGAACTAAACCCTCACGGTACGCCAGGAGTTTGTAAAGAGGAAGGGGAGAGCGGATGGCTACAGTGTTTGGTAGAGGACCCTCGGTTACTTTGCACCCTTCCTTAAGTAAACTGGGGACAGCTTTAGCGCCAGTTGTTGCAAGCCATAAAGGACCTGGTTTAAGCATGCTGAGAGCTGCATCTTCAGCTGCATCAGGTCCCAACGCACTGATGAACGAATCGGCAAGCCACCCTGGCAAACTCCATTTAGTTGGTTGTTCTAGGTTATTAGGCACAGCAACTGAGCGCAACACACCATTCACTAAGCCTGCTAAAGGTGGCGTAAGCCTCTTAATAGTTTGTACCCACTCAAAAACGGCTGCGTGGCGAGGGGTTCCGCGTATTAGTATCTCGTAAGAAGCCATAATTAAACCGCTATATACGATTTTGGGTAGCCGTTTGGGTGCCCGTAGTCTTGGGGTTAAACAGGCCTCGAGATAAATGAAATTCCGTAGCGTCCCGTATAGGAGGTCAGTGATAAAACTTCGGTCTCGACGAACACCTATGTCGCGCAGGTGTTTATTCAACAGTGGAGTGGCGTAAGCTCCTTGGAATACTTGCTCGAAAAGTTTTAACGCGATTAAACGAGTCGGAGTTCCAGATTCACTTTTTGATGTTTTTTCGTGGCGTGGAGTCAATGTGTATCCTCGATAATTTTCCTGGAACATGAAAATGAGTTAAAGGGATCAAGTACAGTAACACGACAGCTATAGCCTTTCCAGAGGAAACTGGCTTGAGATTTTAAGGTGTCGTAATGCGTCCCAAGTAACCGTTTTAGCCCAGAAAAAATTGGTTTCCCTGTGTCAAGCCGTAACAATTAAAGCATATCGCGGGAATCTAACAGTGAACGAGTTTCATTAACAGCTACCTTATTCATAATAGTTAAAAGGAAAACCAAAAAGTCTCTAAACTGAAAAGCAAAACAAAAAATCCAAAACCAGCTTGAATTCGAGGTGAAAATTCAGAGTGATTGCGTTGGGTTAGGCTGAGCAAGGTTCACGCAAAAATAGGCTAAATAGGGTAAAAAACGATACCCATTAGTTGCTTCCGACTAGAACCGCATAACTTCCAATTGGGGTTCCGATACTAACTGAGCTTGACACCGTAGAATAGCACTTCGTATACTCCCAGCCAGTGGTTGGTTCGCAGTATTTACACGGTATTCCTTTAGATCTATTACTATAGGGTAGGGGTTGGCTAGCTTAGGTCAGCGGTATCGACCTTAAGCGTCGACCCCGTCAAGAGAACTTGACGGGGTTTTCGAGTAGTTGGTCAGAAATACGGAGGAGCAAATGAAAGGTTCGACTGCACTACTAAAAGCGCTTGAACAGCAAGGCGTTGAAGTGATTTTCGGCCATCCTGGCGGCGCTATTTTGCCAATTTACGATGCTCTTTACGACGAAACATTAAAGCACGTACTCGTGCGCCACGAACAAGCCGGAGCTCATGCCGCTGACGCCTATTACCGTGCTAGCGGTAAAGTGGGCGTCGTATTTGCTACTAGCGGACCCGGCGCTTGCAATTTAGTGACTGGATTGGCTACGGCCCATATGGACTCATCTGCAGTCGTAGCGGTCACAGGGAATGTTCCCTTGCCGCTTATAGGTACGGATGCGTTTCAAGAAGCCGATGTTTACGGGATTACTGGACCAGTAACCAAACACAATTATCTCATCAAGGACGTTAACGAAATTCCACAAGTCGTCGCCGAAGCTTTTTATATTGCAAGTACTGGCAGGCCGGGACCAGTACTTATTGATATCCCTAAAGACGTTCAACTTGCAGAATTTACCGGAAGTTTTGATGTTGAAATAGAACTTCCTGGCTATAAACCGACAGTTGCTGGGCACTCTGGACAAATCAAAAAGGCTGCCCAGGCAATACGTAGCGCCAAAAAACCAATCATGATGGTCGGCGGAGGCGGTCAGACCGGCTATGAACAAGTCATAGAGTTTGCTGAAAAGACAGGTATACCAGTCATCACTACCCTCATGGGTATAGGCGCCTATCCATCCGGGGCGAGTCAAGCTCTAGGCATGCCAGGCATGCACGGCACGGTCACCGCGAATAGGGCTATAACTCATTGCGATTTGATTCTTGGGGCCGGGTTAAGGTTTGATGACAGGGTAACTGGAAAAATTAGCCGGTTTGCACCGAACGCAACAATTGTACATATCGATATTGATCCTGCCGAAATCTCGAAGTTGGTCAAAGCCCATGTTCCAGTCGTGGGCGATCTTAGAGAAGTATTACCACGTTTAGGAGAGTTAGTCGATTGGTTGGAAATAGAAGAGTGGTGGCAAACCCTTGCCGAGTGGAAAGGGCGCTACCCTGAAAGGTTTAAGCAAGACAAGCCACTTGTTTCTCAAGAGGTTATTCAAATGTTTCGGGAAGCTACGGGAGGGGATTGCGTTGTTACTACTGAAGTCGGTCAGCATCAGATGTTCGCAGCTCGATTATTCCCAACTAATAG
>CEQQ01080159.1_pt1 | contig 25885 bp, 16 predicted proteins | sample 531041 | NCBI WGS metagenome assembly CEQQ01 (sample SAMEA2621222, study PRJEB7988) | marine metagenome | biome: marine biome (ENVO:00000447); feature: deep chlorophyll maximum layer (ENVO:xxxxxxxx); material: "saline water (ENVO:00002010), including plankton (ENVO:xxxxxxxx)" | depth 150 m | reverse complement strand
GTGGGAATTCCCGCAACGGAAAACTGCTTGGCATAATTCTGTGCATCTTCCGTGATGATGTTTTCCCATTGAATCGCGTTGGCATCCACGTATCTTGCGAGTGCTTCCTGATCTTTGTCCAGGTTAATACCAATTACATCAAACACATCGCGTGGCAGCCGATCATAGATGGCCTTGAGCTTGGGCATCTCGCGTCGACAAGGGCCGCACCACGTGGCCCAGAAGTCAACAACGACGACTTTGCCCTTGTAGGCTTCCCAATTCAAGTTCCCGCCAAGGGCTGTCAATCCACTGAATTCAGCCGTTTTTCCAACTAATGCAGATGCAGTTGTGCCTTTGGGTTTACTTAACTTGCGACCATAAGAAGCTAATTCCTTGTTGCTGCTTTCGACAAAGAGTTCTCCAAATCTTTTGAATTGTTCTTCGCGGTAGTTTGCATCGTCGAATCGGTTTATGACATGAACAGTAGCCGACGCCATTCGCAAGTGACGGTCGGAGAGCTTTGCGTTTTTAAGGTAACTGTATGTTTCGTCAAGCGCCTCGGGTACCGTGTCCAGTTCAACATCATCTAAACCGATTACAAATGCTTCCTTTTGATAAAACTCCAAAACTCGCGTAATGCTTTCTCGATCGTCATCAGAGTGGGCTTTGACGGCGTTGGATAATAGCTCACTTGCATTATCGTTTCCGTAGGATGCCTGTTCATGAAGTATGTCGAGTTTTAGTCGCACGGCGATTGTGTGGAATTTATCACTGGCTTTTGTTGCTAGTAGTCGATCTGCCGCATCTGCAACAGCCTCCATAAATCCTGGGCGAAATCGAATCGCTTTTGGCTTTTCCTGCATATCAAACAGGTAGTCCACAAGTTCGAGCGCACTTAATCCCTTAGGAGCTAGATATGGATTTTGTTGTTCAGGCGTTTCATTCTCAGCTTGTGCATAGACGCTTAGTAGCGGCAGAAATCTAGCGGGTATAAATGCACTATCGCCAGTAGACTCATCGGGTGTTTCGTTAGCATCGGTTTGACTTGGATTTTCTGCGCTATCTGGCTTTGTTTCGGCATCTAATATTTTCCGCAGTTCCAGTGCCAATATGCTGCTGTTTTGAAGGTGTTTTATGATCTTGCCATCTTTTCCAATGATGACCATACATGGAATCGAGTTAATGCCACATTCAAGTGCTGCAGGGATTTTCCACGGATCTTCAGCGGTGACCGGATCCACGATAACAGGCCACTTCAACTGGCGGTTTGCAAGGAAGTTATCAAGTTGATTGCGATCAATGTCCATGCTAAACCCAACGAAAACGACATCCTTGGATTTGAACTGCTCATAAACTTGTTCCATATGTGGCATAGCGGCTAGACACGGTGCACACCAGGTAGCCCAAAAATCGACGACAACAACTTTTCCCTTCAGCTGAGCCCAATCAAACGTCTCACCATTGAGCGTGTTGGCTGCCAGAGTCCACTCTTGCCCGGGAAGTGAGTTTCGTTTTCGAAGCGTGCCAAGCTCTCGTTTCATTTGTGTGAACACCGCCTCATCGTCATACGATGGGTAAGCGTCCTCAAGTAACTCGAGCACCTTGGTTGCCTCTGAATTATGTCCTTGTTCAATCAGGGTAGTGGCTAGTTGGATACTTTCCTGAAATATAAATACGTCGCGATCGTCGAAGGTGAGAAGTTGCTCCACAGATTTCAGCATCTCGGCGCGTGATTCATCAGATTCTTCAGTAAAGTACACACTTAACTTGTCTCCCAGTTGGACTTTGAAGACGACGGCTTGCTCAAGAATCATTTTTGCTTGCCGAGCGACATCCGTATTTGAGCTTTCTTTAAATCCTTCCCCAATTTCATTGAATAATTCCTGGGCTAACTCGGATTCCTGAAGTTGATTGAGGATTAACGCTACACGCTGCAGATTCTGAAATACATCCGCGTTGTCCTGACTTCCTTCGATCCAATCAATTGACTCCTGAGTAATGTCTTTTAAGTGTTTTGCCATTTCCGCAGGGTCTTTGGCACTAGTTAGTCGCTGATCAATAGAGATGTTGAACGCGTACAGTTTTCCTGCGTCTACCAACTCGTTATCGCTGTCAGTTATCAGTTCTTGTACAAAGCGCTGGCGTGCGGCATCAGCATTTGGCACCTTACCAATTGCAAGGGCTGTTAGTCCTTCAAATTTAACCGCAGCCGCTAGCAGCTTCTGTTCAGTCGAAGCAGTTTCGATGCTCAGCAACTTGTCAGCCTCACGCACAAGTAGCTGTTGGTTCTTCAAATAATTCCTCGTCTGCTCCTGTTGAGTCGTACCTTCCGCCGGTGCGTCGCGCAAAGTAGTAATGGTCTTCTCAACATCGTTTGGATCCGTGCTGGAAGAACCAGTGTTTGAGGTGTCCGAAGTCCCGTTATCAATCGCAGTAGATTGCTGCTGAGTGTTGTCCTCACCGGTGGATATCTGTGCAACAGTGTCGCTCGTGTCGTTGTCAGATTTCTTGATCGAGTACTTGGACTTGCCAGTTGCTTCGTCTGACTCCCCACCACAGCCAAGTGCTAACGGCACTAGAAATAAGATAGTGAGAAGGTAGGAGTAGTGTTTCTTGAGATGTTGCATGTTAAAAATCTCTGTGGTCACGGCCGTGACAGTAAACGGGTATCTGTAGATAAGAGTGCTTGTGTATTCAGACCTTATTAGGGCTGTTTCGAGTCCTTTTTTGAATAGCGATTTAGTTCAATTCCATTGAATTTATAGGAATCGACCAAGTTCACCACCACGAGAAGCGAGTGCATCGATCCGCTTGCAAACGTCTGCATCCGGAATCAATGGAGGTGCATGATGCTCCTTTTGTCGCGCATCAATCACCAGTGATCCTTTGCACCCCCAGTGTTTTCTTTCTATCGTCGCTTCAATTCCACCGATATCAGCAGCGGGATTACTTTTGGTAACCATCCTCCAAATCAAGTCACCCACCGAATCACAGGAATCAACACTATCTACTACTACGACCAGTGGAAACTGATTGATCGGTGATTGTGTGGTGAATTCATCACAAAATGCCTGTATCGAAGGAATGGACATGGTTGAAGAAGCTTGCCAACGAGGACCTTGCAGGATCAATATTCCGGGGATTACAACTTTCGGATTCTCGAAGCCCGATGGAAGGCTTAAACCGGATGGGACTTCTGTCGGTAGTTCTCTGATTGTTGGTCCCGCGGCAGCGATTACCAGTTTAGACCCCTGATTGATGTTCTCACCACTGTAATCCAAAGTGTCGATGGTTGTATTTGTTTGAAAATGAAGGTCGCGTGTCCAATCAACTCTGGAGAGGGCAAACCCAAGAAATGTCGGGATATCATGGATATCAATAGCATCGTACGCGTCATCGATGATCCACAGGTACTTTGCTAGTGATAACTGACCTTGCCCTAAAATCGCATTAGCTTGTGTCAACAATTCCTGAGGCCTGTCTGTTGTTTGATACGGCGTATACCGTTCACTACCGATTGCAAGAAGTAAGGGATGGACACCACCTATGTCGACAGCGTGAACTGCTTTCACACCGGGAAGTACACTTGGAATAACGGGCCCGGTTATTTCGTGGATGAGCTCCCCAAATCGAGTGTCTTCTTGAGGCGGTCTTCCTACAACCGTAAAAGGCCAAATCGCATTTTTCCGGTGATAGACGCGTGCAATCTTTAAGACAGGAAAGTCATGTTGAAGGCTGTAATACCCTAAATGATCTCCAAAAGGTCCTTCGGGTTTGGTTGTGCCATCAACGACTTGTCCCTGTATGCAAAAATCTGCGTTCCCGTAGATTGGTATGGCACTTGCGGATTGCACCATCGGAATTCGATGACCGGCCAGAGCACCTGCAAAGGTTAACTCTGACATGGACTCTGGCAAGGGCATTACGGCGGCAACAGACATGGCTGGTGTGCCACCTACGAATATGTTGACGTCTAACGGTTTCCCTAATCGGGTTGCCGCTTCGTGGTGGATACCGATTCCGCGATGGATTTGGTAGTGGAGCCCGATTTCCTGGTCTTGTTCGTATTCCCCGCCGGAGATTTGAACACGATACATCCCCAGATTGGAGTGTTTCATTCCTGGAGTTTCAGGGTGGTGTGTATAGACTTGTGGCAACGTAACAAATGCTCCGCCGTCATCCGGCCAGCTCTTTAGTTGCGGTAAGTCGGTAATCGAGCACTGGCGTTCTAATACCGCTCCTCTTCTCTTCTTCTTTGGAACCATTCGCATGGCATGAAGGGGAGTCTTGAGGTGTTTCCAAGGACGTTTAAGAGCTGCACTAGGATCCAACTTCAAACTGACAAGCTTCTTAACAATTGGTAATGTGTCACGAAAGATGAAGCGAGCACGTTCGAGTGTACCGAATAGATTCGACACCATTCGAAACTGGCAGTTCTTGACATTGTTAAACAGAATGGCCGGACCACTGGATTGAAACACACGTCGGTGGATTTCTGCAGCCTCAAGCTCCGCGTCCACTTCATCATTGATGGTGATAAGGTGACCGTGTTTTCGTAAGTCATCGACGCATTGTTCTAACGTCTTATATCCCATGAATTCCTGATCTGGTTTTTGTGGTGTCTGTCCCCGGGCAGATTCCCGCTTGTTGGTTAATGATACCAGTTTGCCTAACTTTCAGATGTACATGTCACAACGTGGCTAGTTTTTTGTGTATCATCGCTAGGCAAACACACGAATCACACTCTTTCAAAGCAGGGAATCCCCGTGAGTATTTGTTCAACATCAGATTCGATTGAAACACTTGAGGCAGATGTACTTGTACTAGGTGTATTTGAAGAACAGGAATTGTCCGGCGTGGCAGCTCAAGTAAATGAAGCTTCGAGTAATACACTCGCGGGATTAATTGAATCTGGTCACATAAAATCGAAATCCGGAAGTTGTACGGCATGGTTAGCTCCAAACGGTGTTCGTTTTGAGCGAGTATTTGTAGTTGGCTTGGGAAAATCTGATGAACTTGAAAGAGGAGGCGCCTACAAGGCGTTTGCAACAGCATCTAAAGAGATAGCAGCCGACGCAGATCAATCCGTTGTATTTGCGGTGGAACAGTTGTCGGCTGAGTGCGTCGAAAGTGCAGTTACTGGTGTTCAAATTGGTTGTCACGGTCAGGACTTGCTTCGCAAGGAAATCAGATTGAACTCTCTTGCAAATCAGATCTGGCTCACGGCTCACGCAGATGCCGTTGACAGTGGTACGATCCTGGGTGAGGCCACAAACACCTGTCGTGATTTGGTAAATGGACCAGCCGGCCATGTTTATCCGGAGTCGTTCGCTGAGCGTGCACAGGAAGTTGCGACAGATGCAAACTTCGAAATCGAAGTATGGGATGAGCAACGACTCAAGTCCGAAGGTTGTGGTTCGCTACTCGCGGTGGCACAGGGATCGGTTCGCCCTCCAAGGCTTTTGATTATGCGGTATCGAGGGTCAGATGCACCTAATCCGCAAATGGCTGTGATTGGAAAAGGTGTCACATTTGACTCCGGCGGCCTTTCACTGAAGTCAAGTGATGGTATGAAGACCATGAAGTGTGATATGGCCGGTGCGGCAACAACTCTTGCGACCATGCAAGCCATCTCCAAGCTTGGCTTATCTTGTCATGTGATTGGATTGGTGGGTCTGGTTGAGAACATGGTTAGCGGAAATTCATACAAGCTTGGCGATGTGTTAACGGCACGTAGTGGAAAGACAATTGAAGTGTTGAACACGGATGCCGAGGGGCGCTTGGTTCTTGCTGATGTATTAAATGTTGCTGATGAACTGAATCCTGATCACATGGTGGATTTGGCAACTCTCACGGGCGCTTGTGTTGTAGCTCTCGGTCTGGATGTTGTTGGGGTAATGACGAATGATCAGGATTGGGCAGACACCATTCTTAATAATGCGGCCACTGTCGGTGAACGAGCCTGGCAATTGCCGATGTTTCCCGAATTTGCCGAGCAACTAAAAAGTAAGTTGGCGGATGTAAAAAACATTGGCGAAGGACGCTGGGGTGGCGCAATAACAGCTGGTAAATTCCTTGAGGAGTTTGTGGAAGATCGTTCGTGGGTACACTTGGATATCGCAGGTCCGGCATTTGCAGACTCCGCCAAAAGTTGGATCGATGGAGGAGCTAGCGGAGTGATGGTGAGAACGCTAGTGGAAGTAGCCAGAGGTCTTTGAGGCTTGAGGAGGATTTCATAGCGTGGTAAGTGGCCGCCTGGAATCAACGACATGAATCTATTCTTTATCTATCTTTTTTGCGTACCGGCCTTGGGTATTCTCGCCCAATGGCTAGCATGGCGATTTAGATTTCCATCGATTCTTCTGCTGCTTGGATTTGGTATTGCGCTAGGTGTCTATCTTTCACCGGCAGACATTATCGAGGGCCTGCTCAACGGCGAAAAACATCATGAAGTAGTATCTGAAAACGCTCAATCAGGCACACCGGCTTATTCCGAGCAAGAGATTGACGATTTAGCAAACAAGTTTCTATTACCCTTCGTTTCGTTGTCAGTAGCCGTCATCTTATTTGAAGGCGGATTAACACTACGTTGGTCAGAAATGCGAGAAGGAGGAAAAGCGACCGTCCAACTCGTTACGATTGGCGCGATTGTGACTTGGGGGCTAACGGCGCTATGCACTTATTATGTAGCGGGATTGGACGACTGGAGAATTGCGGCCTTGGTCGGAGCATTTTTGGTGGTAACCGGTCCCACCGTGGTCGTCCCTCTGCTCCGCCATATCCGTCCGTCAAAGAAGATGGGCTCAATTGTAAAGTGGGAAGGAATTGTCATTGACCCAGTCGGTGCCATTCTGGCTGTACTCGTTTATGAGTATATCCATGTCACTAGTGAATCAGATGGTGGGGGAGTTGCCACGGTCCTGTGGCATATGGTTTCAACGGGTGTCGTCGGACTGGGCGTGGGTGTGATTAGCGGTTATCTGTTAGTTCAACTCATTAAACGGTTTTGGATTCCGGACTATCTGCAAGCTGTCTCCTTCTTAGCTGTGACATTGCTGGCGTTTGGTGTTTCAAACGTGATGTTCCACGAGTCCGGATTGTTAACGGTAACCGTGTTGGGTATTTATCTGGTCAATCAAAAACAAGTAGCGATTCACCACGTTCGAGAGTTTAAGGAACACCTCGGGGTGTTCCTGATTTCTTGTCTCTTTATCGTTCTTGGGTCCAACTTCAATCTTGAGAGTATTCAAGTGGTGGGAGTGAATGGCGTTTGGTTCTTGTTAGCAATGATCTTCGTCGTACGCCCGATCAGTGTGTTTGCTGCCACCATTAAGACGGGCCTAAGCATGAAAGAAAAGGTCTTCTTGTCGTTTCTTGCACCACGTGGGATTGTTGCTGCTGCTGTCGCATCGGTTTTTTCACTGGAGTTGGCAAATATAAATGTTGATCAGAATCTCAGGAGCCAGATTGTTCCTTTGACATTTGTCTTGATCGTAGGAACGGTGACTGTCTACGGACTCTTTTCAGCACCGCTGGCACGTTTGCTGAAACTGGCAGACGAGAATCCGCAGGGTATCTTGTTTGCAGGTGCTGGAGCGTGGGTGCGAGACATCGCAGAAGCGCTAATGAATCTAGATCAACAAGTGTTGTTAGTGGATTCAAGTTATGCGAATTGGCGCGAAACCCGGATGCGTGGTATTCCAGTTGAGTGTGCGAGCGTTTTGTCAGAACACATACTTGAGGAAACAGATCTCAGTGGAATTGGTCGTTTAGTAGCCGCCACGCCGAGTAACGAAGTCAATGCGTTGGCTGTGCAGGAATATACAAGTATTTTTGAAAGCAAGAACGTCTTTCAGATGGCGCCGTGGGATATCAATGCAGGAAAGCGAACAAGTGTCTCAGAGCATTCACTCGGTCGCTTAGTTGCATCAGAGGATTTGCCTTACGTCCGCATCAGAAATGGCTACCGGCAAGGAGCGGAAGTAAAAACAACATTAATTACGGATGAATATACGATTGAGGACTTTTATGAGAAGTATGGTGTAGATAATGCTGCCGTACTGTTTGTGTTGGATTCAAATGGCCGATTGCACATTAACAGTGCACATGAGCCCCATGATGTGAAGACAGGTGATACGGTGATTGCTATCGTCGGCTTACCAGTTCCTGATGATCACATTTCTAAGCCATCAACTTCACATTAGTCACTTTGGATCATCCACGGTTGCACCGAGATAGGTAGCAAGTGTTACCACGTTTCTGGCGAAGGATCGCATATCAATAATCGGTCCGCTATATTCTTGATTCTGATATTTCAGTGTGGAGTCTTCTGTCCAGGCTCCCCGATCATCCAGAGTGCTTAGGATGTCGGTCGTCTGCTTTGTGAGAGTTTTGGTTAGCTGGAGTTTAGCTTGGCTAAAGAGGTCACGATTTAGAGTTGGTCCGTCTTTCAATAACCGATTGAATTGTCGTTCAATTGAATCAAGGCTAGAGCCAACTTTGAACGCATAGTGCGTCGGCATATCCGAATCATCATAAGTCAGCTTGTAGTCCTTGGTGAAAAAAAGCGGCTTGTTTGTTTTAAGTTCATAAAACCTAGCCAATTGCCCGTTGGGAAGCATCGATTTACGGAGATACTTAATCGCCGGCGGAATTGGTTTCAAGAATCTCTCTTCACCAGTTCTTTCATAAAGTGACATTAGCACTCGCATGATCCCTTGAGATTCACCACCAGTGACGGCAGGAGGCTCAAACTTCCTTGCCCATGCTGGATGTCCGTCATGGTTATATTGCTGAGACCATGCGGGCTGCGGCTCAGGCATTTGCGATAGGAGAATAAAGTCCCCCGCCTTCAAGGCAGCTGTTCTATATTTTGGATTGTCATAAATGATGGCTGCATCAAGCATGACGTTTATGGTGTCGGCGATGGAGTTGTCATTGAAGGTGTAGTAACTACGATAGTCCTTTCCTTCATATTTGCGTGACCATTCTTTTGGATAGCCCGCACGCTTGACAGGAAAGTCTTCCGGTCTTGGTGGAGCACTAAAGCGTTGTGGCCAACCGCCATTTGGATACTGTGCACGTAAGAGGCATTCTAATGCGGTCGCGGCGGCTTCATGAATGGACGAATGTTTGAATTCCAATTCATGATCGAGCCGCATCAAGAAACTCAATGCTGATTGGGTCGTGTTGTCGTCAAGTGTTGTAACATTGCGTCTATCTGAAGGATCTTTAACATCTGTTCGGTATGCATATCGCTTACGGGATTCCGGACGGAATTCGATCCGATAGTCCCACCCACCCGAAATAAGTTGTCCATGAACAAGTGCTTCGCCACATTGAATCGCAGCATCTAACAAGAAGGGTTCATCGCACAATCTGTACGCATCTAAGAGCGCCTGCCCTACACTGGGCGTGCCGGGAGGTTGAACCCACGCCGTATGTTCACTTGCTTGGCCTTCACCTTCACGCAGTTTTAAGTCGCCGGAATAACGCCACAAGTAACCACCATTGATGGAAACAGAACGCTGGTAAAACCCCACCGCTCGTTCCAATTGTTTTTTGACATCGACCGGTACTAGCGGTTCACTAGATATGAGATGCGATGGCAAGCAAAGTGAAGTAAGTGTCAGCACGCTGACAATCAAGTTTGTAGAGATCATGGAAAAACTCAGAGAAGGAATGGTGGCGATAGCCTCTGATTTTCTCTGTTCCAAGAAAGAAAGTGCGGGTGAGAGGATTCGAACCTCCACTCCCAAAAGGGAACATGGCCCTCAACCATGCGCGTCTGCCAGTTCCGCCACACCCGCGACTCCGAAATGCGTTCGGCGATATTTCAGTCTAGGTGAATTTACCGCTTCGTCAACAGGTCTGTTTATTACACCTTTTGGAGCAAAATAAATACGGCGTCTGTGAGGGATTCAGAATACGAAAGCGTGTTTTTTAATTCGCTAAACAAATGCTGTAGATCTTCCCCACATAGCTCATCGCCATTAGAAGGATCAAATCGATGCGATACGGCATCCCAGGCCGAGTCAGAGAATACACCAAGGGTGTCTCCGGAATCCAGCAATAATTCAACATCTTCGTAATCACCTGCATCGACGGTGCCGAGATCAGGACCGTATTGAGCGACGGATACATTCTCTTGGGATTTAATGAGCAGTACGCGGCAGTCACCGGCTGCAGAGAGTTGGAGTTGTGCCCCGTCACTTGTTGTCTGGATATTTACCATTGAAGCAAATTGGTCACCGATCCCACCTGTCCAGATCGATTGATTGGTGGATTCGAGTACTTCAGAAGGTTTTTGTGTAAGTTTTGTGTAGCATCGGGATGCAGTTTGAACGGATGCAGCAGTGAATGCAGCTTCGATTACACTGCCTTGTGCTACTCCGAGCGTGGCGGAGATTCTTTCGTCTGTAAAATCCCAATCAAAGAAACCGGATGTTAACGCACTGTTCTGAGAGACGTGGCCGCGAAGTAGCCATTGATCGCAGTCGATACTTGGGTTTGGCAGCCGGTTTTGCTGCCAAAGCATGCCATATTTTAGTGCACTGGATTGATTTCCTATAGGCTCTGGCTCGGCCCGGTTTAGCTCAGACTCAATATGGGATCCGATCAGCTCTGCCATTTTAGTAACGTGGTCGTTTCCGGCCTCTGGCTCTTCGAAAAAGAACCAGAGTGTGCCTAGTGGTACCATGCCATCGACGACTGGAATACAAACAGCAGAGGGAAATTCTGTAGGTGCATTCCAGTGTTTCATTCTTTCGCTGTTTTGGATTGTTACGACATGGCCTGTGAGTGCCTTTAAGTCTCCATGAGCAGATTTCAGTTGCCGCTTATACTCCCAGTTTGAAACAGCACCTAGCGAAGAGGGAACTTGAAGCAGAAGGTGGCGAGTTTCATCATCAATCAAGTAAAGTGCAGCGGCAGATGCATGTAGTATATCCACGCCATTGTTCAAGATTGCTTGAACGCGGTAGACGAGGTCATTCGGGTCATCGCTAACCGAATCATCGCGTCTCAGATATGGTCGCGACTGGATTTCCGAAGAATCGTCGCTATGGTGGTCGTTGTGGCCAGCGAATAATCGCAAATGGCCGGATTCTTGTGTAGGCACAGTACTTTGGTGGGTTTGCAGGTTGTTCGCGCGCTGTATGTTCCATCAATTGCACGCAGCTTGATAATGAAGCCAGATCCCGTGGCTTGCATCATATATATCGTCGGTCAGACAATCCGTTTGTTAAGAACAATTAATGCGGCAATATGGTACGAGTTGTGCAGGTTCTGACCCTGCTATGACTGTCGCAATCGTTACAACAGTTATCGCTGAGTTTGCCAAGGCGCAAGAAAGAAAGCCAAGCTGTTCTGCTTGGCTTTCGAGTGATTCGACCGGTGTTATTGGAAACTAACGTTTTGAGAATTGAGTTCCTCGACGTGCACCGTGAAGCCCTGGCTTCTTTCGTTCCTTCATTCGTGAGTCCCGTGTAAGGAATCCACCATCTCGAAGTGCTGGGAATAGTTCTTCGTTGTATCCCATAAGTGCACGTGCGAGTCCCATGCGAACTGCACCAGCTTGGCCGGTTGTGCCGCCACCAGTGACTGTAACAATAACGTCTACGCCATCGGTTTGTTCTGTTGCTTCCAGAACTTGCAGGATTTGCTGGCGATCTTGTTCGATATGAAAGTATCCATCCAGAGGCCGTTTGTTGACCGTGATGCTACCGCTTCCTGGTCGCACACGCACGCGGGCTACCGATGATTTACGGCGTCCTGTGCCGAGGAAGTCGTTATTGAATTTGCACTGCTTAACTGCTGACATGTTTCAATCTTACTATATGTTTGTAGAAGGTAGTTTTATACTTCGCGAGGTTCTGGTCGTTGAGCTTGATGTTCATGCTCTGGACCGGTATAGATTTTCAGCTTCTTTAGCATCTGACGACCTAAGCGGTTTTTAGGCAGCATACGGCGAACAGCTTCCCGCAGGATCATTTCAGGTTTCTTAGCAAGTCGGTCTCCAGCGGTGATCGACTTTTGTCCTGGATAGCCGGTGTACCAGGTATACTTCTTTTGGTCCCACTTCTTGCCGGTAAATTTCACCTTTTCGGCGTTTACAACAACAACGAAGTCACCGGTGTCAACGTGAGGTGTGTAGGTTGGGCGGTGTTTGCCCATGAGCAGTACTGCTAATTCACTTGCCAAACGACCGACGATTTTGTCGTCAGCGTCGACAAGCCACCACTTTTGGTCTACTTCACCGGGTTTGGCTGAATATGTCTTTTGAGCTACCAATGGATGGTCCTCTCGTTTCCGTATACTAAAGACGTTTATTTACGGGGAAACAACCAATTCTAAGCCGCGATTTTTGGGTCATCAAGGCCTGAAATGGGTACCTTCAACCTATTTTAGACACGTTTTTTCCGCGGATCCGCGTTGTATGGAGAATCTGCTTAAAACTGAACGTGTACAGAGCTGACAACCGGTATCCAACGTGGAATTGATTCTGTATAACACCGTATACAAACATGTTTGCATGTTCGAAAATGTCAACATCAGGCTCGGTACTTGCTCAGCCGCAGGCATCTCTTCTCCCGTCGAACAAGTATTGGTGACCGGCACCGTTTGGAGATCAATCTTCTATGGAAGTAGCTGTATTAAAAGAGACGTATCCCGGTGAACAGCGAGTTGCATTAATACCAGCTAGCATCCCCAAGTTAGAAAAATCGGGATTCCGTGTATTTGTTGAAACCGGTGCTGGGGATGCAGCAGGGTTTGCCGACCAACTCTATGTAGATGCGGGTGCACAAGTTGTTGATCGCAGTGAGTTAGCCAATGTGGACGTGTTTCTACAGGTTCGATCATTAGGTGCAAATACTGTTGAAGGCAGATCGGATTTGGATTTGTTGAGCCAAGGGAAAATTGTCATTGGCATGTGTGATCCACTTGGGCAACCAGAGTCGATTGCTGAAATGGCATCCCATGGTGTTACACAGTTTGCATTGGAAATGGTACCGAGGATATCTCGTGCTCAGAGCATGGATGTGTTGTCATCAATGGCAACAATTGCCGGATATCGTGCTGTATTATTAGCCGCGGTTGAATTGCCACAGATGTTCCCAATGAATATGACGGCAGCAGGTACACTAACCCCCGCACAGGTATTCATCATTGGTGCAGGTGTAGCAGGCCTTCAAGCCATAGCAACTGCCAGACGTTTAGGTGCAGTTGTTCGGGCGTACGATGTGCGACCGGCGGTGAAGGAGCAGGTTGAGAGCCTTGGCGCAAAATTTGTTGAACTGGATCTTGATACAGGCGACGCAGAGGATGCTGGTGGCTATGCGAAAGAAATGGGAGATGACTTTATCTCTCTGCAACAACAGAAGATGGCAGAAGTGGTTGCTGAATCAGATGTGGTCATTACGACTGCTGCGATTCCAGGGCGTGAAGCGCCGCTGTTGATTACAACGGAAGCCGTGCGTGGGATGAAGCCGGGTTCGGTGATTGTTGATTTGGCGGCGGAGCGCGGAGGAAATAGTGAACCGAGCCGTCCGGACGAACGTGTTATTGAATCAGGTGTGGTTGTGCTAGGCCCCACTAACCTACCTTCAGAGATTCCTAATCATGCAAGCCAGATGTATTCAAACAATGTCGCACGCTTGTTGTTAGAAATGGTGGATGAGGACCAGCACCTGTTCTTGGATTTGGATGACGAAATAATAAACGGTACTCTCGTGGCTCATGAAGGTGTTGTCGTTAACCATCGCGTGAGCGACTTGTTGGATGCGACATGTGAAGAGGTTGCTGGGGTCGCAAATGTCGACTCACAAGAGAGCGTCGGTGTTGATGATTCACTGTCAAGTGACAAACTGGGCGATGAGGTCACAGATCACATATCAGATAGTGTGGACATGGAAGACGATTCCACTCATGACAGGTTACCGCATGATCATGATATAGATGATAAAGAGGCTGATGAGTCGCTGACGGAAGATCCGTCGAATGTAGGTGAGGCAGAGGATTCTCTGCGTGGGATTGAAGATGACGACGATGTATTGCCGCATGATCTTAGCAGTGTTGATGATGAAAATGATGACACCGGCGAGCAAGATCTGATTGAAGATGGCCTAGAGAGTGATATAGAGGAAAGTCAGAAATTGGAATTGATGAGCGATGACTTGGATGATGTAGAAGAGTCCCATGAGGATGATCAGGATGGATTATCACTGTAATACATCACAGAAATAGTTGTAGACAAATGTAACCGATTGAGAGTCAATACGATGAACGAACGACATGGTCGATCAAATCTAAAAGGAGCATTCCTGCTCCTGTTGTCATTAGGTGTTTGGTCTGCGGCGGACGTATTTGCTGTAGAAGCAGATTCTGATCAGGCACCAGTGGTTGAGGAGGTCACAGCTGTGGCTAGTGAAGTGGCTGAAGACATGAACGAGTCAGCGGACGACAACAATCGCATGCAGATGTTAATGGCATCGATCACGATTTTTGTTTTGGCGGTGTTTATTGGTTTCGAGATTATCACCAAAGTACCGCCAACATTACATACTCCTCTAATGTCGGGATCCAATGCGATTAGTGGAATCACCGTGGTGGGAGCTATTCTCGTTACGGCTCGGGAAAGTGATTGGCAATTTGTAGCCATGCTTGCCGTTGTGTTTGCGATGGTAAACGTAGTGGGTGGATTTCTTGTTACCCACAGGATGTTGGCGATGTTTAAGCCTAAGAGTAAGAAAACGCAAACACAGGAATAAGAAAACAAGCGAAAGGTATTCGCTAGGGAGTTTCAATCGTGCAAGACGTTTTACATGACGTACTTTACTTAGTCGCGTCGATCCTGTTCATCCTTGGGATTAAGTCGATGACGCATCCGCGGACGGCAGTACGCGGTAATATGTTGGGCGCATCAGGGATGTTGGTGGCGACAATCGTTGTTTATATGGCGGTTATGAATAGGGGTGAGAGTCTCGCGTCGGTCAACATCGGACTAATTGTAGGAGCTGTGGCAGGATTAGTGCTTGCGGTGAAGATTGAAATGACTGCAATGCCGCAGTTGGTAGCGTTCTTCAATGGAATGGGTGGACTGGCGTCATTGTTGGTTGCAGGTGTGAACTTGGGATTTGTTGAGGGCACGCCGGACCATGCAGAGATGATCGCGACAGCTGTGTCCGGATTGATTGGATCAGTAACATTTCTCGGCAGCATGATTGCTATGGGTAAGTTATGGGAACTAGGGTTTTCAAAGTGGGAATTGCCATTACCAGTTTCGTTTCGTCATTTACTAAATGCGGTGTTGATCCTGATTTGTCTGTTTTGCGGATACCGATTAACAGGTGATGCTGGAGTGGAGTGGTATCTAGGCATATCGATCACAGGCTGTTTGTTAGGGTTTACGTTGACAAGTCCTATTGGTGGTGCGGACATGCCGGTAGTTATCGCCCTGCTCAATTCTTATTCTGGTTTGGCAGCATCAGCAACGGGCTTTGTTATTGGCAACAACGTTCTTATCGTTTCAGGATCACTGGTGGGTGCGTCGGGGATCATTCTGACGAGCATTATGTGTAAGGCGATGAATCGCTCTTTACTTAATGTATTGTTCGGTGCGGTAACAAAAGGTGAGATAGCAGATGCAGACGAGGTATATGCCACGGTGAAGAGTACGTCGGCAGAGGAAGTGGCCATGATGTTAGAGACTGCACAAAGAGTCGTTGTGGTACCTGGGTATGGAATGGCCGTGGCACAGGCACAACGGGCTGTACGTGATTTGGCTACCATTCTTGAGGCAAATGATACCGAAGTTGAATATGCTATTCACCCAGTAGCTGGGCGGATGCCTGGCCATATGAATGTTCTGTTGGCCGAAGCGGATGTGCCATATGAGCAACTAAAGGAACTGAGCACCATCAATCCAACATTTGACGAAGTGGATATATCGATTGTCTTGGGAGCTAATGATGTGGTAAATCCAACAGCTAGAGAAGAAGGAAGTCCGATTTACGGAATGCCAATTCTGGATGTGGATAAATCGAGGGTTGTGATTGTGATTAAGCGTAGCTTAAGTCCAGGTTACGCCGGGATACCGAATCCACTATTTGCACAGGACAATACGTTGATGTTGTTTGGAGATGGTAAAGACTGCATTACAAGCATTACCACAGCCATCAATACCTAATTCATAGACATCCATAATTTGGCGACTCGCCAAATTATGGATGTCTATGTTTCTGTTGGTTTTTGAATCGATTTGGGCCACTTACAACTGTGGATCTCTATGAATTAAGTCAATCGATTCAAAAACTCAATCAATTTAAATGTGAGCTCGAGCAATCCAGCGGTATTACGGTTCAAAAAGCCCGGCGAATTACTGGCGTGGAGACACTTGGCTTGGAAAAGCACCTAAAGGCGCATTCAACTTGCGCTCCGATTTCCATCGGAAGAATGATTAGCAAAGAATATCTGAAGTGACCTAATCTTCGTAGGCTGTTCTACTTACAGAAATACCTTGATGCCAATTCTGTTTATTTAACTTGGCACGATTTCCCATGTTGTTTGGAGATCCAACAACTAACTTAAAGAGCTTATTGAATCGGCTAACAGTCATCCTCAGTGAGTTTTTCTTTAAGCCAAGTCGATTTAGAATTGGTTCCAAATGATCCGGCAACTCACAAGTATCCTTTGTACGATGCCGTCGTGAAATGTAATCCACTAATTCAAGGTATTGGTGCGTGTTAACCGGTAAGAAAGCTTCATCAGCATTGTCACCCGCGAGTGTTTTAAGTGGTGACAGCCAATCATGTTGAGGGGGTAAAGAACGAGATTCTCGCTTTATGTCGTGTATTCGCTTTCCCAGACTTGTGAATTGAGATTCTTCCGGTGACCTTACTTCTCCTGCACGGTATGGATTTAGATCAATGTAAATGGAGCACATCAACTTGGCACCGTTATCCTCTAATCGCCGACACTTATATCGACCTTCCCAGAACCTTCCAGTCTTGTCCTCTTCTTTGTTCGCACACCGAGCAACAGACTCCTGCCATACCGCCATAAATATGGAAATGCTAGCCAAGCGATCTTTCTTTTCGTAAATCTCGTTGGGATGATCAAGAAAATACTGAACTCGCTCGGGAGATGCACTAGGCGGTAAATGACGGTAACACCGAAAACCTGGATAGAGTCGTGCAAGCCGCTCAGCAATCTCCTGATCTGATAACTCCTCGAGCAGGTCAGGACGGTTTGTTAACTCCAGATGCACATGATTTGACATTACCGCAAACGAACAAACATCAACTAGAAGTACATCCGCCAATGATGCTATCCAAGTTTCTATCCATGCACGACGGTGCTTGAAATCCTTACCAGTGTAGTAATCATTGCCACAAAGAAATGACCGCCTCACGCATCTAGAGATGCAATGATATGTGCCTACTTCTTTTGAATTAATCAACTTCGAACGTGGGATTGCCAATTTAGACCCTCCAAATAGCGTATTAGTAGAGGTGGGTCGATCTGATTGGAATTGGTGTCGCCGGTGAATTATTACCTTGGATTCAATAAATGCAAACAGGGTGTGACAGGGTGTGACGGCGACGTCACAGAATTCTTTAAATCCTATTTGGCGCCGAGGAGTTAATTCGCTCACGTCGGATGAATTCAATTGCACTTTGCAACTGAACATCTATAGCTTCATCCGTTTGTTCTTGTTGCTGGGTCATCTCATAGCCTTGTGGACGTATGATGAATCTTTCTCGACGATTGTTGTAATACTCTTGGTACTGCTCTTCAGTCATTAAAACCTCATACGGTTCATCGGGATGAACTCCCCAATCTTTTGATGCAGCCTCAGTTTTATGGATGTTTTTTCCAGAAGGTCGAAAAAAGTGAGCGATCGTAAGTTTTAGTGCTCCGAATTCAGCTTCATGCCCAAGCGACATGATGTTCTGTACTGAACCTTTGCCAAATGTACGCTCTCCGACAATCGTCGCTCGATTGTTATCCTGCAAACATGCAGCAACGATTTCACTAGCACTGGCTGATTCGCCGTTTACCACGATGGCTAAAGGTGTCGATGAATCGATAGTGGTAGTGTTGTTTGCTTCGTATCGATCAAAGAGGTGCTTTTCGTTTGTTGAACTTGGCGGTGAATTTTCAGCCAAGTTTCGCCCTCGAACTTCGACAATTGTTCCGTCATGGATGAACAGATTGCAAACATCGACGGCTGCATCGAGGAAGCCTCCGCCGTTTCTTCGTAAATCCATGATAATTCCCGCGTATACCCCCCTCTTTTTTTCCTGTCGAAGGATTAATGCAATCTCTTTTGCAGTTTCACTGCCGAATTCTTTTACACGCATATAAACAATGTCAGGATTGTGCTCTAACCTAAAATCCCATTGGCCATCTTGGCGCCGTCGATCTCCTTCCACATTTGGCACCTTAACAATTGCTCTAACAATTTCAAGTTTTAGACTTTCAGCTGACTGGGGTCGGCGTACGGTAATCATCACGGACTCACCGACCGGACCTTTAATCATGTCAATCAACTCCGTCATAGTTTTATCCGCTGTTGTAACGTTGTTGACTTCGATAATCTCATCGTCAGCTTGTATGCCAGCAGAGTGCGCTGGTCCATTCAAAAATGGCGTTTCAACTATAAAGCCACTTTCAGCCTCTTTCGGTAGCATGCTGATTCCAATTCCGGCGAATTGCTGGTTTAATCCCTCTTGTAACCTCTGATGAGTCCGGGGCTCTAGATAAGCGGAAAACTCATCGAGTGACTGCATCATTCCATGCATACTATGCTCGAAGAGCGTGTGATCTTCCACGGAGTCAACATAGTCAGCTTGAATTAGGTTGACTGCATGTTGGTACACACGAAAGTATTGATTGTGTGGAACCTGTACGTAACAAAGTACAGAGGAGATAATTGCTATCCAGATAACCAGTAGATTTCTACCGGGCATGATTCGAGCCTTTCCAAAAGAACGATCTAACTCGGTAATCGTACCAAAACATCGTCAAATCATGCAGATTTCATGTTCTGGGAAATAAATGAATGCAAGTACCGGTACTTGAATTTATCCAGCGAACGTGGAATCCTGAGAAGCATATGTCAAGCAATCTAGCTTAGGAATTTTAGCAATGCGAAATCCCGTCCTTTCAGTGATTTCCCTTATTCTCGTTTCCGCGATACTGGTGATTACATCACCAGCGCAGCCGCCTTCGTCTAGACCGAATAAAGGTATTGAAGAGAATGCGTTGCAGTTCTATGCGCTAGTTAATGCTGTGATTGTTGATGGCGACCGGCGGATGGAAAATGCAACCATCCTTATTGATGGAACGACAATTTCTGCTGTTGGCCAAGATATTGATATTCCGAAGAAGGCTAAACGCATAGATCTAACAGATAAGGTCGTATACCCAGGATTCATAGACGCCTTCAGTAGTGAGGCTGTATCACTTACAACACAACCAGATTCCTCTCCGCACTGGAATGAACTCATCACGCCACAGATTTCCGTGGCCAGAACCTACAAAACTAATCCAGCTACCAATGCACAATTCCGAGGAGTTGGATTCACCACTCGATTGGTGGCACCAAAAAATGGCATCCTTAAGGGCCAAAGTACTGTTGTTACCAATGGTGATGGTAGTGCGACTGTTGAGATTATGCGTACGCATGTAATGCAGCATGCAAGGCTTTCAGTAAGTCGTGGTAGAGATGATTATCCAGATTCACCTATGGGAGCGGTAGCACTTGCCCGTCAGACTTTTCTTGATGCCTCGTGGCACGAACAGCAGTGGCGAGCATTCAATGATGGAGTTGTGACAAAGCGACCAGAACGCAATGACTCGCTCGATGCACTTGCACATGTCCTCTCGGGACGTCAATCCATCGTTTTTGAAGCTGCTAATGAGCAATATCTACTGCGTGCTGACAGGGTGGCTAGAGAATTCGAATTAGACGCCATCATTCTCGGTTCTGGTAGAGAGTATAGACGGCTCGAAGCGATTAAAAATACGGGCCGTCAGCTTATCATCCCCATTTCTTTTTCAAGACCACCAAATGTAGGGACTTTTGAGTCTGCACTTGATGTTAGCTATACCGACTTAATGCATTGGGATCATGCACCGAGTAATCCAGCTGTTCTACGGAATGCCGGAATAGAATTTGCAATTACTAGTCATGACTTAGAGACAAAGTCCGATTTTTGGAAAGCCATGCGGAAAGCAGTTGCACGCGGTTTGGACAAGCAATACGCGCTCAAGTCGATCACCGCCATCCCAGCAAAGATGCTGAAAGTGGACCACCGCGTAGGGAAGATAGCAAAAGGTTACTTAGCTAATCTCGTAGTTGCATCCGGTGACCTTTTCGAAAATGACTCGAAGGTTCTGAGCACCTGGATCAACGGCGTTGAATATTCGCCGGAAAGCAAAAAACTACAAATTGCAGGAAATTGGAAAATCTCAACCAAGGAAGAAAGCCCAATTCACGGCAACTTGATCAATGTTACACAGGTAAAGGAAAAAATTACCGGTCAACTATCTCTTAAAAGAGAAGAATTGAATGAAGTGGAATTCAATAAAATCACGCTTCGTGGAAATCGTCTAAGTAGTGTGATGGATGGTAAAAATCTCGGGCATAAAGGCGTTGTGCAGCTCTCGGTCGTATTCACTAGAGCGGAGGATGTACTAATTGGAACAGGACAAATCACGTGGCCCGATGGTACTGTTGACAAGCTTACAATTGCCAAACTTCCTGATTCAGATAGTGCTGAAGATGATGACAAAGCCGAAGAAGAAACTGAGCCAAACGTTGAACCATCCAAACCGCTGTTTGAAATCAACTACCCATTAGGCACTTTTGGTGTAGATCACGCGCCTGATACGATTCAAAGCGCAGCATTTACAAATGTGACGATTTGGACATGTGGTCCTCAGGGAATAATTGAATCGGGCACGGTGGTGATTCGTGACGGATTTATTGATGCAGTCGGAGCAGATGTTAAGATCCCCAAAGATGCATTGATCATTGATGGTCAAGGAATGCACCTCACCCCCGGGATCATTGATTGTCATTCTCATATGGCCACTGACGGTGGTGTAAACGAAGGCACTCAAGCCGTTACAGCAGAAGTGCGTATAGGTGATTTTGTAGATGCGAATGATACAAATATTTTTCGCCAATTAGCCGGTGGAGTGACCACATCCAACATTCTCCATGGATCCGCAAATCCAATTGGCGGGCAAAACCAGGTTATCAAACTCCGATGGGGAAGCCTTGGAGAGGATATGAAGTTTGCGGAGGCCCCTGCTGGTATCAAGTTTGCTCTTGGTGAAAACGTAAAGCAAAGTAATTGGGGGGATGAATACACCACGCGTTACCCGCAATCTCGTTTGGGCGTGGAACAAATCATGCGTGATACATTTCGTCGTGCAATTCAATATCAAGACAAATGGGAGTCATGGAATAAACGGAAAGATGGACCTGCTCCACGGCGTAATCTGGAACTTGATGCAATTGTCCAGATTCTAAACGGTGATAGATGGATTCACTGTCATAGTTACCGGCAAGATGAGATTCTTGCACTGATACGAACCCTTGATAAGCATGATATTACAATCGGTACTTTTCAACATGTGCTGGAAGGCTATAAAGTTGCACCAGAAATGGCGAAGCATGGTGCAATGGGATCGGCATTTTCAGATTGGTGGGCATACAAATACGAAGTCTTTGATGCAATCCCATATAACGGAGCGCTAATGTACCGAGCAGGAGTCGTCGTGTCGTTTAACTCAGACGATCGCGAATTGGCTCGTCATCTGAATCATGAAGCAGCCAAAGCTATCAAGTATGGAGATGTACCTCCTGAAGAAGCGCTAAAATTTGTGACGCTAAACCCGGCGAAACAACTGCGCATCGATAAATACGTTGGTTCGATTGAAATTGGAAAACATGCTGACCTGGTACTTTGGAGCAACTCACCACTGTCAGTCTTTAGTCGATGTGAGCAAACGTGGATTGACGGCAAAAAGTACTTCGACCGTGCGGTGGAAAGCCAAAGGCGCACGGTTATGTCAAAACGAAAGATTGACCTCATTCAAAAAGTACTTCTGTCAGGCGAAGCAATGTTGGGAATCGGGGAAAACACAAAGCCAGAGGAAGAGTTATGGCCGCGAGAGGATGTTTTCTGCGCACATGGAGAACATTCGCACCACCAATCATTGCGATTTAGACAAAGTAATTAAGTTCTTGCAAAGCGAGATATAGTTCGATGCCCCAAAAACTAACTCCTGTATTTGTATTTGTTAGTGTACTTGCACTTTGTGCAAAAGCCCCCGCTAACCCGGAGATTCCTGGTTCAAGGCAATCCGGCCCAATTGCAATCGTCGGTGGTACGATTCACTGTGTCAGCGGTGAATCCATACCCGATGGAATTGTATTGTTTGACAAGGGTAAGGTTGTGAAAGTCGGAACGGATTTGGAACTCCCTGACGATGTGAAGGTGATCGAAGCCAATGGCAAGCATATTTATCCTGGGCTAATTGATGCCTTTTCAAATATTGGACTAGTAGAGATAAATGCTGTGCGGGCTACGGACGACCGTGGTGAAGTCGGTTTGTTTAATCCAAATGTAAAGGCTGAAATTGCCGTTAATCCAGATAGCGAAATAATCCCAGTGACGCGCAGTAATGGTGTTTTGATGTGTCTCACTGTGCCATACCGCGGATTAATTACGGGACAGTCTGCATTCTTACAACTTGATGGTTGGACTACCGAAGATATTGCTCTCCAAACATCTGTTGGTATGCACATTAGATGGCCTACGATGGCACCGGTGAGCGACTGGTTTGTATCAAAGAGTGCAAAAGAGCAAATCGCAGAACGTGATAAGCGCCTACGGCAATTAGAAGACTATTTTGAGAAGGCGCGGAGATATGATGAAGGCCGTACTGCAGGTGAGATCGCTCAAGTCGACTTGCGGCTAGAGGCGATGCGAAAAGTTCTTTCCAAAGAAGTACCAATAATTGTCACTGCTAACGGCATCCAGGAAATTCAATCTGCGGTAGCCTTTGCCTCACTGCAGGATCTTAAACTTGTTATTTTTGGTGGTCATGATGCCCCGTACTGTGTTGACTTGCTGAGAAAACACAATATTCCAGTAATTATTGGTGGCGTATACCGTCTTCCACGCCGCTCGGATGATGCATTTGATTCGTCATACACACTCTGTGAAACATTGCGTAAGGCAGGAGTACAATACTGTATTGCGTCGTTTGGTAGATTTGGTGGGTCGATGGCGAGAAATCTACCATATCATGCTGCTACGGCATCCGCATATGGACTGCCACTTTCGGAAGCTGTAAAAGCTGTGACACTTTACCCAGCACAAATCCTCGGTATTGATGACCGCGTCGGTAGTATTGCACCGGGAATGGATGCCACATTGGTAATAACGGACGGGCATATTCTGGACACATTATCGAATGTGGAAGCGGCATTCATTCAGGGGAGACGAGTTTCCTTGAATGATCGCCACAAGAGGCTTTTTAGAAAGTACGAGGAGCGAATAAATCGCCTTAAATAAGCGGTGGGAACGTCCTTTTTATAGATCAGATTCCAGATTTGCTTGCATTTAGCAGCAATTGCTTTTTGCCTTTCGCAAACTTTGTTTCGAGAGTAGCTTCAAGAATAAAAATAACTTAAATCAAATTACCCCGGGCTTAACGCCAAAACAGAATTGTGGATGTCTATGACTCAAATAACAGATTTACGTGCAGTTGATATACGGTTTCCAACTTCGGACCATCTGGATGGCAGTGATGCAATGAATCCAGATCCTGATTATTCGGCTGCGTACGTCACGGTGGAAACAAATAACGGTCTGTCAGGGAACGGTATTGGGTTTACTCTAGGGCGAGGAACTGAGCTAATCGTAAATACAATTGACTCGCTAAAGCCACTATTAATCGGTAAGAGCCTTGATGAGATTGCATCCGATATGGGTGGATTTTGGAGGCATGTCACTGGTGACAGCCAGTTACGCTGGCTTGGCCCAGATAAAGGTGTCGTCCATTTAGCGACTGGTGCCGTCGTAAATGCTGTTTGGGATCTATATGCAAAAGCAGAAAAGAAACCGCTTTGGCGCCTATTAAGCGATATGACTCCGGATGAATTAGTCCGATGTATCGATTTTCGTTATATTTCTGACGCCTTATCGCCGGAAAGAGCAAGGACAATCCTCGAAGAGAAGTTTTCCAGTAGATCTGAGAGGATTAATAACTTGCTGGAAGTGGGTTATCCCGCATATACGACGTCAGCAGGCTGGCTAGGTTATTCTGATGATAAACTACGACAACTATGCCGAGATGCAATTGCAGCAGGTTGGTCTCACTTCAAAATCAAAGTTGGCCGTGATATCAACGACGATATTCACAGAGCCCGAATCATTCGAGAAGAAATCGGCTACGACAGATTCTTGATGATGGACGCGAATCAAGTTTGGGATGTAGATGTTGCTATTGAAAATATGCACAAATTGGCGGAGTTTAAGCCATTGTGGATTGAAGAGCCGACGAGCCCAGATGATGTACTAGGTCATGCTCGAATTGCGAGAGAAATCGCGCCAATTGGAGTAGCAACAGGTGAAATGTGTCAAAACCGAGTACTGTTTAAGCAACTAATGCAAGCTGATGCTATTGAGTTTTGCCAAATCGATAGTTGCCGAATTGGTGGTGTAAATGAAGTAATTGCTGTAATTCTGATGGCTGAGCACTTTGGCATAAAGGTCTGTCCCCACGCTGGTGGTGTTGGATTATGTGAGCATGTGCAACATCTAGCTATGTTTGATTACGTGTGCGTATCTGGCACAACAGAGGGTCGTTTAGTGGAATACGTTGATCACTTACATGAGCACTTTGTTGATCCGGTGAGAATGAAAGACGGTCACTACATGGCACCGGAATTGCCGGGTTATAGCATTACCATGAAGCAAGAGACGCTTGACGAGTTTGCATTTCCTAACGGCCCGCTTTGGACCGCGCGCAGCGCAACGACGGAATGACCAAATGTCACCTATTTACGTATGACAGCTTCGACGGCTTAAGTATCTGAAGCTAATTCTGCATAACCGCCTGAGAAGTAAAGCAGCGGGGCGCCTTCGCCAAGCTTTCCACCAATGATCTTGCCGATAAAGATGTCGTGGTCGCCCCCGGCTAAGACTTCGTGGATTTCACAGTCTACGTAGCCTAGTGTGTTCTGGAGAATTGGTGCACCGGTGACATCAGTGGTTGTATCTAATCCAGAAAAATCTTTCGGGCCTGTGAATGCGAATCGATCAGAAAGATCTTGCTGGTCTGCTGAGAGGATGTTTATGGCGAAATGCCCGGCCTTTTGTAGATTTTCATGAGTTTGGCCTTTTTTCACTGCTACAAGGACCAGTGGCGGGTCCAGTGACAAACTTGTAAAGGCATTTGCAGTCATACCCCAAGTTTCGTCATCGTGTATACGCATGCTTACAACAGTAATCCCGGTTGCGAACATTCCCATGATTTTTCGTTGTGTGTCGCTATCGATTGTCATCGGTGTCCTCAACTGTTGGTGAAATAGCTGCAATTTTACTCATCGTGGCCGCCTAATTTCTAGAATGGTGACCTAGTGAGTATCTTAACTGTATTGCATCAACACGCAAATCATACAAATCATAGACATCCATAGTTTCAAACGGGCATTCACATCAAAATCCACACGAAATTCGTTGAAATTCATAGACACCCATAGTTGTTGACCTAAAAATCTACGTTGAGAACCTCTAAAACTATGGGTGTCTATGAATTGTGGTTGTTTCAGCGTAAGAATTGCTCTGAGAAACGATGGGTGTCTATGATTGAGATG
>CEQQ01023744.1_pt1 | contig 27633 bp, 20 predicted proteins | sample 531041 | NCBI WGS metagenome assembly CEQQ01 (sample SAMEA2621222, study PRJEB7988) | marine metagenome | biome: marine biome (ENVO:00000447); feature: deep chlorophyll maximum layer (ENVO:xxxxxxxx); material: "saline water (ENVO:00002010), including plankton (ENVO:xxxxxxxx)" | depth 150 m | reverse complement strand
TTCACAAGTGTAATAAGCAGTGCCCCTGCATCCATAAACCCTATCAACAAAACTTCTGATGTCACAATGAATTTAGAAATCAACCCCCTAAGCAATGACAATGCTTCAATTAGTCATAGTCATAGTCATAATGAACAAGCACTATCCTCTCAAAACGAGATATCTCCTAATGAAATCGCCAAACCTCCTGATTCACGTATAGCAATGTATCTGAATTATTCAGTTAAAGACGGAGATACTATCAGTTCAATAGCACAAAAACAAAATATAGGAAGTGAATATATTGTATGGAATAACATACACGTACACGATCCAGATGAATTAACACCAGGTGACAAACTTCTTGTCCCTTGGGTGGAAGGTATCATTCACGCCGTTCGCTCTGATGATACTGTTTCCGAGATAGCTCAAAGGTACGATGCAACAGTTGAAGGTATCCTGACTTTCCCTGCCAACAAACTATCAGATCCTGACTCATTATTACGAGACACAATGATTTTTGTGCCTGGAGGTAGAAAAATAACACCAGCCTCAACTATTAGACCTGTCCCTGGAGTAATACCAGAGCAAAGTGGCCTTTGGTTTTGGCCTGCTATGGGCCCAATCACTTCTTATTTTAGCGCATGGCATCCATTAGGTATGGACATTGGATTGCTTCAAAACACTCCTATCGTTGCGACTAAACCAGGTGTCGTACAATTTGTCGGTGGAGATCCTTGGGTTTCTTACGGGTATTATGTAATCATAGATCATGGCGATGGTTACGAGTCATATTATGCACACCTAAGTAGTTGGCCTGAACGAATACAAAGCGGGGCTTGGGTAGAGCAAGGTGAAGTGATCGGTTATTCAGGCAATACTGGTCGATCCACAGGACCACATCTTCATTTTGAAATACGTCATAATAACCAAGTTATAGATCCTCTTGCCTTCTTAAATCAATAAGGGAATTATCCCCTCGAGTTCAATAAAACAATCCGCGTTTTATCACCAATACTGCGACGTTGCAAACTCAAACGCTGTACTGCATCTTCAACTTCTACTCCCATTTCATTAATAAAAGAATTCAATGCATCTTCTTTCTTCTTTTCCTCAACCTGATAAGCAGTAGGAATTACCATTCTAGGTTCAAGAGATCTTACAAGTCGTGCCATATCTTGAGGACTTAGACCCTCAGGGACTTCAATGGGGACAATCACAATATCTGCATTCGAACAAACTTGAATTTGCTTAGGATCTGGGATTTCATTCAACCCCCCCAAATAGACAACTTTCATATCTTCCGCTTGCAATATATAAAATGTAGTTGGTTCAAAAACATCTTCTTGCGATACAGACCATCGAGAACGAACACCTTGAATTTGTACTCCTCCAACTTCATATTCACCAGGGCCATCAATAACAAATGGTGTACCTTTGACTCCACTTACAAAATTATGGTGTATATGATCACGACTAATAAGAACTATATCCCCTGTCGGACGTGCCATATCAACTCCAGAAGATTTATCTGTAGGATCTATAACTACAGTCGCATTACGAGTTCGTAACCGCATAGCTGAATAACCTAGCCAAGTAATATCCAAAGCCAACTCCAAACTTTATTTAAAACACAATCAAAAATCTCGCATTACTCTCGGATGAGAAATAACTAATGTTGCATTATTAGGTCCATCTATTGCATTTACTATACACACAGAAATTATATCGTCTTTCACAGAAATTTTATTAGCATCCAAATCAATCTCCGGATCATCATCAACAAGATTTAAAGTTGATGGTATTTTCCCTCTTTGCATTGCTTCAGTTAATACAATAACTCCTAATGGCCCTGAAGCGCTAAACATGTTACCCGTATGTCCTTTAAGTGCAGGAGTGTACATATGATGCCTTGTAGCTGCACCAAAAACACTCTGTATGCCTTTCGCTTCCAAAGCATCTTCTTCTAAGCTTCCGGAGGCATTCATATACACCACATCAATCTCTGAACGAATCCGACCACTTTTATCAACAGCTGACAAGATTGACTTCGCAATCTGTGAAGTTGATATTTTGGGGATACCACTCATTCCTGGTGAAAAGACATAACTGCTACCTTCTAATTCTGCAAGAATGTTTGCACCTCGTACTTGTGCAACTTCTAAATCTTCCAACACAACAATTGCAGCACCTTCAGCAATAACAAAACCATCTCTATTTAAATCTAATGGCCGGGATGCTTTGGTAGGTGAAGCATTATTTACTGATAAATCATCTCTTTCCTCATAAAAAGAAAGAGTCTCAGGGGTAATTGGATTTTCTACCCCGCCAGCTAATGCTACTAAAGCATCCCCTCGCCGGATCATTTCAGCTGCTTCACTAATAGCAACAATTCCACCTGCAGCATGAGGATTAACTTGTAATACTTTCCCAGTTACTCCAAGTAAACCAGCTAAAGTTTCTGCAGGTTGATATGTTGAATTTCTTTCTTGCCATTGTGAAGCAATGACAACGGCAACTTCACTAGAGTTTTGTGGTGTGAAATTTAATGAAGCATCTTCAAAGGCACTCAGTCCAGCACTTACGACAAATTGTGCAGTTTTATCTAATCCATCCCAGTATTCTTGCTTGAACCTATGCCCCAAGGATTCAATATCATCAATCTCTGCAGCAATTTTTGTCTTATATTTTGAAGTATCAAACTGCGAAATCAACTTAACACCTGAAAGATTATTTTCAACTGCCTCCCACACTTCTGATGAGGTACGACCTAATGAGCAAACAACTCCACAACCTGTAATAACAACTCGACGATTTAAGGCACTCTCTGTATCAACTAAGTTTGTCATAAAAAGTTTTATCCATTAATTTGATCAACTAGCACAATAATCACTCCATTGAACAACCATTGCACCCCACGCTAAACCACCACCAATCACAGTCATAAGAACATAATCACCTGGTTTGATAAGACCTGCAGTATTGGCCTCGTGCAAAGCAATTGGAATAGTTGCACTTGAAGTATTACCGTATTTCTCAACATTCATAAAAACTTTTTCCATCGGAAAATTAAGATTTCTGGCAAGGGCACGAATTATTCTTTCATTGGCCTGATGGGGCACCAATAATGAAATATCATCTAATGAAAGCCCTGCATCATGTATAGCATTTAATGAAGCTTTACTCATTTCTTCAACTGCTGCTCGGAATACTGCGCGCCCATCCATCATAATATGTGCTTCTTTTTTAATCGGATGATCCATAGGTGCACCAGGGCCACCGGCAAACAAGGCATCGGCCTGCCCGCCATCCGATCGTAAAACAAAAGATCGAATTGAACCTAAATTCTCTTCTGAAGAAGCTTCTAGGAGAGTGGCACCCGCACCATCACCAAACAATACACAGGTAGTTCGATCAGACCAATCAACGATTCTAGACAAAGTTTCTGCTCCGACAACCAAAGCTTTTTTTACCGATCCATTTTCAATAAATTGAGTCGCAGTCGAAAGTGCTGACAAATATCCAGTACACGCTGCATTAACATCAAATGCTCCAGCGTTGATCGCACCCACGGCATTTTGAATATGACTAGCAACAGAAGGGAACATCCCGTCAGGAGTACAGGTTCCTACTAAAATCAAATCAATTTCTTTCCCATTTACTCCAGCTGCATCAAGTGCACGTGTAGCAGCATGAATACCTAATGAACTTGAACTTTCATTTGGTGCAGCTATGTGACGCGTATGAATACCAGTTCTTTCACGGATCCATTCATCATTAGTCTCAACCAATTGCTCTAAATCAAAATTAGTCAATACCTTCTCTGGAAGGTACGCGCCGGTTGCAGAAATTTTTGCAAAAAATGTCATTCGAACTCTCTAAGATAGGACTGACCTATTGTCCTCGAACAAATATAGTTAAATCAAGCTAATTAACATACCAACTAAGAATTTAAGTAAAAGTAACTATTAATTTCAATTTTACAAATTACACCTCAAACTGCCATTTCTATTAGCAGTCAATGTATGAGAGTGCTAAAATCCACAAATCCACTCAATTGACCCTAAAAATCATGGGATTACAATATATATTATAATTAGCACTCTAACGTATAGAGTGCCAATAGAGGGAAATGTGTTAACACAAAGACAAGAATCGATTTTGGAATTAGTCGTAGACGAATATATCGAGTCTGCGACTCCTGTCAGCTCAAGACTGCTTGCCAGTCGGCAAGAGCTCCCTTTATCTAGTGCAACTATACGTAATGAGTTAGCACAACTAGAAGAAAATGGATATATTACTCACCCTTATACTTCAGCAGGTCGCATTCCCTCCGATCAAGGATACAGACATTATGTTGAATCCTTGATGGATGAAAAACCTCTTAGTTTTGATGAAATGCGAACTATTGAGCATCAATTGCACCAAGTCAATGGTGGTTTAGATGAGTGGTTAAGTCTAACTGCAACTATTCTTTCCACAACTGTCGGTGGAATCGCAATGGTAATAAGACCCTCTGCGGAAACAACATCTCTCAAACACGTTCAGCTCGTAGAACTAAACGGTACATCGGTAATGCTTGTGGTTGTAATGAATAATGGATTTATAGGGCAAAAAATTCTTAACCTATCTCGACCCTATCTACAAAATGAACTCAACATATATGCAGAAACACTAAATCAAAATTTGAAAGACCCTTCCCCGCAATCAGATCGGCAATCTATCAATATAAACAACAAAATTGATGACAATATTATTATCGATGCTATTTTTCAACTTTCCATCAATCAACAAGGACAACATGAGGCCTATCTAGATGGGTTAAGTACTGTTTTAAATCAACCAGAATTTACGGATGTCAATCAAATGCGTGAGGCGATTGAGAATCTCGATGCTTACCACCTTCGTATGTTGATTGAGCATTCGCCTAAAGTAGAACCAGGAACAACGCATGTTCTTATTGGTGAAGAACATGGGGATGAATTAATGCGTGAATGGAGTGTAATTATAAGCTCTTTTGGCGATCGCATTTCAAATGGCACGGTCGCAGTACTGGGCCCTAAGCGCATGGATTATCCTAGATCTATCCCACGTGTTAGATATATAGCTGAATTAATGAGTGCACTAATGTACGAGGTCCGCTAATGGAAGAAATGAATTCAGCAACTAATGAGAATGTTGAAAATGAACTGAATCTAGCACTGGAGCAGGCATTATTAAGGTGCAAAGAGCTAGAAGATGCTCATACACGTGCAATTGCAGATTATCGTAATTTAGAACGTCGTACTGAAGAAGGCCGTTTAGAATTACGCAGGCTGACTACAGCATCTGTAATCATTAATATTTTACCTATCTACGATGATTTAACTCGTGCATTTGAGGTTATTGATTTATCGATACAAAATCATGATTGGGTATCAGGTATTTCCTTAATACATGAAAAATTTCGTGGAGTTATAACATCTACTGGTGCTATTGAGATTGAAGCATTAAACCAACCTTTTAATCCTAAATTTCATGAAGCGATAGGTTATGCAGAAGGAGCAGAAGGGGAAGTAGTCCAAGTTATGCAATCTGGATGGATCATCGATGACAACGTAATACGACCAGCGATGGTAATGGTAGGAAATGGAACTAATTAAAAAATCGAATATTAAATTAGACTCTGAATCAAGTTAGCTATGTACCCACCAAAGGAGGGGGAAACATGACTCAAGTATTAGGAATAGACCTCGGAACTACCAACTCTGCTATGGCAGGAATGGAAGCTGGTCAACCACAAGTAATCGCTAATGTTGAAGGAGGTCGCACCACACCTTCTGTAGTGGCTCATGGTAAAGATGGTGAACGATTAGTTGGAACTGTTGCAAAAAGACAAGCTGTTACAAACCCAGACCAAACCCTCTACTCTGTGAAACGATTAATGGGTCGAAAATATAGTGATGATGAAGTACAACGATTTAAGGATGTTGCAGGGTTTGAAATTGTAGAGCTCTCAAATGGAGATGCTGGTGTCAAAATGGGAGAACGTGAATATAGCCCCCCTGAAGTTAGTGCCATGATCTTGCAAAAACTCAAAGCCGACGCTGAAGCATATTTAGGTCAAGAAGTATCTGAGGCTGTCATTACTGTCCCTGCTTACTTTGGTGATTCACAGAGGCAGGCCACCAGGGATGCTGGACGTATTGCTGGTTTGGAAGTACTACGAATTATCAATGAACCAACTGCTGCAGCACTCGCTTACGGACTCGACAAAGAAGGCGATGAAATAATAGCAGTGTACGACTTAGGTGGAGGTACTTTCGATATATCCATTCTTGAGCTTGGTGAAGGGACGTTTCAAGTGCGAGCCACCAATGGAGATACTTTTCTTGGTGGTGATGATTTTGATGAAGTAATAATTAACTATTTAGTCGCTGAATTTCTTAAAGATCAAGGTGTAGATTTAAAACAAGATCGAACTGCACTACAAAGATTAAAGGAGGCCGCCGAAAAAGCAAAAATTGAACTTTCTTCAGCGCAGCAGACTGAAGTTAATTTACCATTTATAACCGCTGATGCCAGCGGCCCAAAGCATCTAGTCACAAATATTACACGTGCACAACTAGAACAACTAGTAGGAGATCTTGTTGAGCAAACACTTACTCCTTGTAAACAAGCACTAGAAGATGCTGGACTAAAAGCTTCAGAAATCAATGAAATTGTCTTAGTTGGAGGAATGACTAGAATGCCACTAGTCCAACAACAAGTGGAAAGTTTTTTTGGAAAAGAACCTAACAAAGGTGTAAACCCAGATGAAGTGGTTGCATTAGGAGCAGCCATTCAAGCTGGAGTACTTAAAGGTGATGTCAACGACGTATTACTTTTAGATGTAACACCTCTGACGTTAGGTATCGAAACATTAGGCGGTGTAATGACTCCACTAATAGAAAGAAATACAACTATACCCACTAGCCAGTCTCAAGTATTTTCAACTGCCGCAGACAATCAACCTTCTGTTGAAATTCATGTCTTACAGGGAGAACGATCTATGGCAACTGACAATAAATCTTTAGCTAAATTTATTTTAGATGGCATATTACCAGCACAACGAGGTATGCCTCAGATTGAAGTTAGTTTTGATATCGATGCAAATGGTATTGTCACAGTTTCAGCAAAAGATAATGCTACTGGAAAAGAGCAGAATGTCACAATTCAAGCTGGTTCAGGTCTAGATGACAAAGAAGTTGAACAATTGAGACAGGAAGCTGAAAAATTTGCGTCTGAAGATCAAGCAAAACGAGAGGCTGTAGAAGAAAGAAATGCGGCAGATTCTTTGATCTATTCTTCAGAAAAAATGCTTACTGAAAATGAAGATAAAATCGATACTGAAGCTGCCGAAAAAGTTAGAGCGGCAATAGAGGAAGTTAGAGAAGCTCTAGGACAAGAAGAAGCTAACGCTATCCGAGAGTCCACAGAAAAACTATCTTTGGCCATGCAAGAAATTGGACAGGCACTCTATAGTAATCCCGAAAATGTTACTCCCGATGACATTGATAATACGAGTGGTGATAACTTGTCAGACGAAGAAAAAGACACTATCGAAGGAGAATTTCGAGAAGTTTAAAAATAGATTTCCGACATATTAAGGTTAAATATGACAACAAATCGAGGCTTTAGCATATGACAGGTCAACCTGATCCTTACGAAGTTTTAGGCGTTGCACAAAACGCTTCTTCCGAGGAGATTAAGAAATCGTTCCGTAGATTGGCTATGGAATATCATCCTGACCGCAATAAAGATATAAATGCAGAAGCACGATTCAAAGAAATCAACAACGCGTATGAAATTCTTTCGGATCAAGAGAAACGGGCAAGATACGATCGTTATGGACACAGTGCCAGTGACGGTCAAGGATTTGCTGGTTTTGAATCTATGGGTGGATTTGGTGATATTTTTGACGCATTTTTTCGAGGAAGTACTACACGGCGTTCTGGTCCACAACGTGGTTCTGACTTAGAAACATCAATTACTATTGATTTTGAAAAGGCAATATTTGGAACAGAAGAAGAAATAAACTTCCAACGTATTGAACGTTGTTCTGATTGCCGTGGAAATGGTCAGTTAAATGGTGAAGATAGGTCAACTTGTAAGAACTGTGACGGCACTGGAGAAATTCGTCGTGTCCAGCAATCACTTTTTGGCCAATATGTTAATGTAGCATCCTGCTCTAGTTGTGATGCTACAGGAAGCATCGTAACTAATCCTTGTACAAAATGCAGAGGAAAAGGTGCAGAGCGCATCGACGTAAATAGGACCATAAAAATACCTGCCGGCATAGAAGATGGGCAGCAGATTCGCCTTGCAGGAGAAGGTAGTGCAGGTTCGCATGGTGGCCCCGCAGGAAATCTCTATATACAATTGCAAGTTCAACCACATGATTTATTTAACAGAATCGATCAAGACTTGGTATACGAGCTACCTCTTAATATTGCACAGGCATCACTAGGTATAAATATTGAGGTGCCCACTATTGATGGTGAATCTCACGAACTAAAACTAAAATCGGGTACCCAACATGGAGAAATTCATGTGATTAAAGGAAGAGGAGTCCCTCACTTAAGAGGATCAGGTCGAGGAAACTTGCTTGTTCGTACACATATTATTACACCAAAAAAACTGTCTAACGATCAGAAAAAATTACTTAATCAGCTTGCCGAATCTCTGGGAACACCTGATATACCTGATGATAATTCAATTTTCGGAAAGATAAGAGACAGTTTTGCTTAGCAATGTTTCTAGCACCTTTTCCTGGTTTGAAATTTCAATTAAGTCTACCCCATCAGATGTTCCGATTATCAGTGAATTCCTTTCAAGCATAAGCACAAATGGTGTCACTATTGAACCAGCAATTGAGATCCTTACTGATGTCGATTTTGGATTTACTTATCGAAATGAACCTTCCATTATTCGTGCTTATGTAGAAAAACCTTTTACAACTAGAGAACGTGTAAGTTTTAGAAAAATGTTAAATGCACTACCTATAACAGCTAAGATCCCTCGTATTCACTACCGCATAATTGAAAATGATGATTGGGCTAATGAATGGAAAAAATATTATAAAACAGAGCGTATCGGAGAAAATATTGTCGTCTGCCCTTCCTGGATTGAATATCATCCAAGGCATTCGGAAACAAAAATTACTCTTGATCCTGGAGCTGCCTTTGGTACAGGACAGCACCCCACTAGTCAACTTTGTCTAATTGCACTAGAAAGATACACTCAAAAACAAGATACTATAATCGATCTTGGATGCGGCTCAGGCATATTAAGCATTGGGGCAATAATGTTTGGTGCAAAATCTGCGTACGCCCTTGATATCGATAAAAATGTCATTGACATAACAATTAAAAATTCAAAAATAAATTATACTCACCCGAAAATACTGGCAGCCCATGGAACATTGGGATCGAGCTGGCCAGACCAATTCCCTCAACAATCATCATTAGCCGACATTATTATCGCTAATATCTCAACTAGCACTATCCTCGAATTAATCGCACTAATAAAAGATGCCCTGAAAAATGAAGGATTAGCGATATTGAGTGGATTCATTAATGATCATCTACCTGAAATCAAATCCAAACTCGAACAACTTAATTTTGAAACAATCGATATATTAAGTGATTCAAATTGGACGTGTCTTGTTGCAGTCAAGGTTTGAATATTAGACTTATTCTAAGAATCACTTTAAGTACTAAATCCTTGATAAAATATATAGGAAATCTGCGAGGTGCAATTGAATAATCCACAATTAACGACCCAGAAAATTATCGATAATATTACCAATGTAATTCTTGGTAAAGAACATGAAATTAAGCTCTCCCTAATTGCATTGCTGTGTAATGGTCACTTACTTATTGAAGATGTTCCGGGAGTTGGTAAAACAATACTTGCCAGATCGATAGCAAAATCTACAGGATGTCAATTCTCACGTATACAATTCACACCTGATCTACTGCCTTCTGATGTCACTGGTGTCACAATTTATAAGCAACAAACAGGTGAGTTCGAATTTCACGCAGGGCCAATTGTCTCTGAAATTGTCCTAGCGGACGAAGTTAATCGAGCCACCCCTAAAACACAATCTGCATTACTTGAAGCCATGGAAGAAAACCAAATTACAGTGGACGGGGATACCCATTATCTTTCCAGTCCATTTATGGTAATCGCAACTCAAAATCCTATCGAATATGAAGGAACTTTTCCTTTACCTGAAGCACAGTTAGATCGTTTTTTAATCCATATCAATCTTGGATACCCTACCCCTGCACAAGAAATTAATATTATGGATTCCCAGCAATCAAAACATCCGCTTGAAAACCTTGTTCCAATAACAACTCCTGAAGAAATCAAACAACTACAACAAAACGTTAAGAATATCTACATCGATCCTTTAGTGAAGCAGTATATTGTTGATTTGGTAAATGCTACTCGTTCGCATGAAAATATCTATCTCGGTGCCTCACCAAGGGGATCTTTGGCATTAATGCGATCAATTCAAGCATACGCCATGCTTGAAGGGCGGGATTTTGTCCAACCAGATGACGTAAAGATTTTAGCTTATCCAACTTTGGGACATCGAATAATCATCGATCCTAGTGCGCACATACGCGGTGTCAGCAATGATCAAATTATTGATGAAATAATCGGACGAGTAAGGGTACCCGGAGATCGCGCCCGTGGTAGTAATTAGCAAATGCAATGATAACAAGATCTATTTCAAACTTAAAACAGACTTGTCTAAAGTTCCCCAGCCCATCCATAGCCGTAGCTTTGGCTATAATATGTTTACTCTTGGGATTGTCTACGGGATTTTGGTTACTATTTAGACTTTTTTACATAATTATCATTGCACTCCCTTTACTTTATTTATGGACAAAATCCATGATTAACAGCCTCGATGTGGAAATTGTTAGAGAAACTCAACGAGCAACACAAGGACAATCCATAAGAGGAAGAATCACCCTTCGATCCAGCTCAATACTGCCAAAAATCTGGCTGGAACTATCTGACCAATCGACTATTCCTTCACACACATCAAAACGAGCAATCACCCTTCCATCTCGAGGTACTACTGTCTGGTCTTATAATACAAAGGCACTACTCCGTGGCCTGTATACACTAGGCCCTCTCACTGTTACAGCTACAGACCCTTTTGGCTTTTTTAAGTTTTCGAAAACTTTTGGTAGTGAATCAACACTACTGATATACCCTTACACCCCTGAAATAAACTACTTTAATACACCATCCTCAAACCTCCCTGGTGAGGGACATTTTCGTAAACGTAGCCATAATATTACACCGAACATCTTTGGATTAAGAGATTATATACCTGGCGATGCCTTCAACAGAATTCATTGGCCAAGTACCGCAAGAAAGGGTCGTACAATAGTCAAAGAATTTGAAATAGACCCCTCTTCTGAAATATGTCTACTCTTAGATTTAGATAAAACACATCACACTGGACTCAATTTAAATTCTACTGAAGAAATATCTGCACAAATCTGTGCAGGCCTCGCCCGATATTTTATACAAACCAACAGGTCGGTTGGTCTTGCATTTTTTGACTCGTCTATGAAGGTAGATAAACCTGAAAAAGGAAATTCACACTTCACTCGTATCCTTGAATCACTGGCACTTGCAAAAGCCATAGGATCCGTCACGATGGAACAATTAATTTTAGATCAATCCCCAAAATTTGGACGACACTCAACAGTTATCGCTATTACTCCCTCCACTAATACTCAATGGATTACGGAACTTAGAGGCCTTAATAATCGCGGCATTCAAGTAACAGCAATCACACTAAATGGTGAAAGCTTCGGTGGATTTATTAATTCCGATAATGTGTATAAATCATTAGAACAAAATGGAATACTTCACTACGACATAGCAGCTGGGACTGATCTTACTAACGCACTTTCAAGAAAAATCCCCCATAAATTTAAATCAACGACTGGTGATTAATTATGATTAATTCAGAACTAGAACACTTATTTCGTCCTAGTGATACTGATCGCCATGAACAACCAAATTCAATATTAGAGCATTTCCTGCATGGTTACTCTTGGTTCAGTATATTTCTTTTGTTAATAGCGCTGTTGGCTATGACCCATTCACTAGAAAATGCCAACTGGGTTGATGAGATGCCCTCTATTTATATATCCACATTGATTGGTTTCGTCGCTGGATTAATTACGATCATTTTTCAGATCAAATACTTCTCCAAAAGTCTGTATGTCGGAACAATTACGACAATTATCTTGTCATTAAGCACGATCGTCTGGAATCTAAAAACTACTAATCCTGCAACAGCAAATCAACCTTACTTACATATCAATGAATTCTTATTCCGAATCTACGATTGGTATTCCGCTGTTGTAACTGGAGGGATTTCAAATGATCCACTGCCTTTTGTAATTATTCTAATCCTGACAGTTAGCTTGATCTCTTTCTATGCAGTTCTATCAACAATTCGATGGAAAAATCCTTGGCTAGCATTACTTCCACCTGGATTTGTTTTACTGACGAATATTTCCTACCTTTCCTATTCAAAAAATGTTGAACTAATAATTTTTTTATTTATAGCAATCCTATTAATAGTACAAATCAATTTCATGCGTTCACTGGAAAAATGGCATGTCGAACGTCGACCTTGGCCAGAGCACATATCCATACAAATCATTTTTTTAGGAATAGCAACTTCATTTATACTAGTAACATTCGCCTGGTTAACACCTACTTTCAACAATTGGAAACCTGTAGACACATACTTTGAAAACGTAACCTCACCTCTTCAAGAAAGATTCGAGTGGTTCAATCGAGTCTTTGCAGGCGTTTCATCAAAACGCGACCTCCCAGTCCATAGCTTTGGTGAAACAATGCCCCTACAAGCATCTATCAGCCTCAGCAATACAGATCTCATGGAAATTGAAACCATATCGCCTGGTAATTTTAAAGCCGCTATTTATGATGAATATACAGGTTTTGGTTGGCGTACTTCAGACACAATCCTCGTTAACTCAAGTGGAACTACTATAGATGCCGCTTTATTTGGAACATCTTTAACTCAATCACAATTACGCGAACCACGATCTTTGACTGTCACAATACTAAACCCAATACCTAACCGACGTCTCCTTTTTCACGGCGAACCTATCGCCTCTGATATAAATACAAAAAACGTAATCAATACTCAATCCAATGACATCATCGGAGTAACTCCAAAAGATCGATTAAAACCAAACATGACCTACACCACCGTAGGTGCAATTTCAGTTGCACCAATTCAATCCATACTTAGCACTTCGCTAGATTATCCATCACATATAAAAGAACATTATTTACAATTACCTAACAGTCTGCCTACAAGCATTAAGATGTTGGCCACAGATATTGCAAGTACTGCTGAGCATCCCTACATATCAGCTCGAAAGATTGAAGATCACTTAAGACGTAATTATCCCTACACACTTGATGTTAATAGACCACCACCACGTTCAGATGTAATCGAGAATTTTCTTTTCACAGAAAAACGTGGCTATTTTGATCATCATGCTTCTGCAATGACAATATTGCTTCGAACAATAGGAATCCCTTCACGAATAGCTACAGGATTTACTCTCGACACAAATTCATTTGATACTTCATCAAAGTCTTATAAAATTAGCGAGATACATAGTTGGTCTTGGCCTGAAGTTTATTTCCCAGGACTTGGATGGATAGAATTTAACCCCACGCCCAATCGTCCTCTCGTTCAACGTACTAACCAACCTAACTGGTCACCCGATAGCTTAACACTTGGGACAGAAATACTTCCTTTCGAGGAAGAAGATGATGATGATGAACTTCTTGATGAATTAAATACTTCAAGTCCATTAGGTATCTCTGAGATCGGCGATTCTACAGAAAGCAATATTCTTACTGTGAAAAACATACTCCAAGTCTTAATTTTTTGCGCTGTTCTTGGATTAACCTTAATCGCAATAACCTTCATAATTTGGGGAATATGGTTATATTTATTTAGAAAAGTACCTCCTAATCAACGTTATTGGGCGAAAATACAGTACTTAGCCAAATGGGCAGGACTGCCCCTGATTGCAAATCAAACACCTTTAGAGTGGTCTGATTTAATTTCCAAAAGCGTAGGCAATGCATCTCATTTTAGAGTGTTAGCGACTTCCTACAATGCAGTACGATATGGAAATCCGGAGACGACTTATACATCTAATGAAGTAGCTTTAATCTCCAGTTACAACGAAATTAAAAAAATTCTACTCCAACGAATTATTGCAAAACCGATCGTCAAACTTCGTAATTTATTACCTTTCATCAATGCTAAATAATTCTTGAGACAGCTCCTCTTCTCTTTGAAGTTCATTCCATCTTTGTATTAAAAGCACTAGATTATTAGCTTCTAATCTGGTTAAAACATTTGAATCATCAATTAATTCACTTTGGAACGATTTTTGAACCTCAGATATAAGATATTCTGTTTCAATCTGATTTTCTTCAACTGGATCTTGTTTCTCCGTATTTGTATTTAATCCTCCCGTATCCTTCCCAGTAATATCATTAGCAGTTGTAATCGACTGTGCATTAGTTAATTGATCTCCATTGGTATTAATTTCATTTTGTGGCACTGCGTTCTCTGATCCAGAAGGCTGACTTAACTCTTGTTGTGTAATTTCTCTTGTCATAAGTAAACTTAAGACCAATTCCAAATTTTGCTTTGAATAATTATGGGTCGGCTGTAACTGTAGAGATCGAATATAATGATCTCGAGCGCTCTCGAGCATCCCTCTTTCAAATGCATAGGTACCCATCGCATAGTGTATTAAATATTTCAAACTAACATCATCAGTTTTTAGTAAAGCTTGTTGGGCCACAACTGCCGCTTCATCATCTCTTCCTAAATAATGCAATACATTAGATAAATGATATGCCAACAATGGATCTTCGTTATCTAGTTCTCTAGCATTAAGATAATGAGAAAGAGCTAAATCAAAATTTCCTTCTAGGTATTCTTGATTCCCTGCTTTTACACTACTTGACCATTTTGAATCACTACATCCCACACCAAGAATGACACTGATAATTACAATAGCCATCCCCCATGTGAATAGATTTTTACTAGAAAACAGTCGATGATTTAATCCCAAATCAATAACTAATAAGCAAACAACAATACACACAAACCAGCTGCTAATATCATTAGGCATCGTATAATTGATGTTCTTAAATTCAGTAATTTCACCTCTGTGTAATTCATATATTATTGATTCAATATCTTGTACCTGAAAAAAAATACCTCCTGTAATTTCGGCAATCCCTTTAAGCTTTTCAACATCAACTTTTGTGACACCTCCCCCTGAAAGATCGTTCGGAATGAAGCCACCTGATTCAGTGCCAACTGCTACCGTATATATAGCGATACCGGCAAGGTTAGCTTGTTGAATTGATTCAGAATTGACACCTTTTATATCTTCTCCATCGGAAATAATTACTATCGATTGTGTGCTTGCTGAATCTTCCACACTCAATAGTGCTAGGCTTTTTGAAACAGCATCATCTAAATCGGTCCCTGACTTTACTAATGGAAACTCCCATTGTGCTTGATCAATTAATTGGGAAAGTGCATCGATATCCAAAGTTAGAGGTGCACGTTCAATTGCATTACCTGCAAAAAGGACCAAACCCACTCTATTGCCTTCCAGATGTTGCAATAGCTTTTGAAGTTCAAAAACACTCATTTCTAATCTCGAAGGAATCACATCCGTAGCAGTCATCGATCGTGATATATCAAGCGCAAACACAACATCTATCCCTTGCTTTTTATATGGACGTTCAACACTACCCCAACTTGGCCCTGCCATTGAAATTATTAGAAACGCTAGACATAAAACTAAGAGAAAATTTTTTACTTGATATGTTTTATTAATAAACCTTGAACGTATTAACTGGTTCTGACCGTCAATATCAAAATATCTCCTGCGAACCCTAATCAAGTGATTACTCCACAGATAAAAAGGCAGTAGTAAGATCAGAGCCAATAAGAATATGGGAGTATCAAAATTCATGGATACACCCGCAGAAAAAACTTTTTAAAAACAAATCCAAACACCACTAATGCAAATGCGCACCAAATAAGATATTGCGCGATATCCATCTCTACAGAATAAGTAATGTCTGCCAAATTCGATTTTTCTAATTTAGAAATATCTTGATAGGCAGCTGTCAATTCATCAACTGTCTTCGCATTGTAAAAAAATCCACCCGTTCTCTCTGCGACCAAGTGCAGCATTTGTGTATCGATCGTCATTCCACTTACAGAATCTTGTCCAACGAATCCAATTGTATACACTTTGATTCCCAAAGTTTCAGCAACACGCGAAGCCTGTATTGGTAAAACAACATCTACATTATTCTGACCATCAGTCAGCAAAATAATCGCACGACTTTTTGCAGGAGAATTCTTAAGCAATGACAACGCCTCCATAATGCCTAGACCAATGGCCGTTCCATCGTCGATCATTCCCGTTTCTATTGATTCGATTTGCCTTCGAAGGGCGTTATGATCGTAGGTCAATGGGGATAAAGTCAAAGTACGTGACTGAAAAATAATTAATCCAATACGGTTACCTGCAAAATTTTGGACAAAATCAACCACAACATTTTTACTTTGCTCCAAGCGTGATTCACCTTTTATATTGTTTGCAACTAAGTCCATCGAGCTAGAAGCATCCAGTGCTATTACAATGTCTATTCCCTCCGATGGGATTTCTATCCGTTTCAATCCAAATTGTGGTCGTGCCAGCGCAAAAATTAACAATAAAATGACTATCCCCTTTAAAAAAGAGGGTAACCACCATAAACGTATCCTCCAATTTGATTTAAACTCTCCTCGAATTAATTCTACATTTGATATCCATAAGTTATGCCGAGGTGCAGCAATATAACTAATACACAATACACAAAGGAATGCTATCGGAATAAGCCATAAAAATTCGATGTTTTCAAATCTCATGTTCGATATCCCTAGTCGTTATCTCGCCCGAGACACTTCCACGATTTAACTCTATAATCTCGTATGCAATAGTAAGATCACGGTCAGCTAAAATTGGATCAGGCAAAATATTGCCATAAATAACTTCATCACAGCGATTAAGTAAATCTCTAATCAAACGAAGTTGCCATTTGTCAATCTGGGCAAGATCTCCCAGTACAATTAATTCTTTTACAGTTAACGAAGATGCCTGCATGTTATATCTTGATGAAATATATTGCCTAATGATTCTATCTATCGACTGATAAAATTCTCGATAATTTTTTACAGAGTCTAAACTCACTCCTCTTAATAAACTTAATCGATTTGTTGCAATATCTTCATCGTGTTGTATAGGGAATGTACCTTCTTTACTTGTCCGTTTTCTAATACGAAGTAACAAATAAGCTATCAAAAGGAAAAATCCACTAATCGCTAGCAATTCTTGATAATTAAAACTATAAAAGCCTTCCTCTCTAAACAAAGGCGCTAATGGACGTAGGGACCCATCATCTTTATTTCTTGTTGGATATATATTAATTTGAGGAAGATCTATGCTGACTTTACCTGTGCCTAATTTTGAATCGACCCATAACAAATCAATGTATCCACTCGCTTGAAGATCGAGTACATACGAAGCGACTTTAAAAGTCCGACTCGATATTACTAAATCTCCACTCGTTCGATCGAAAATACTAATTTGATCTTCACTCGATACTATATCCATACCCGACGGTAAAATTGGTTCAGTTATCGTAAAAATAACATCTTCTTTATGTGAAATTTCTACTGTAATGTCTATTAAATCTCCAACTGTAACTTCGTTCGGATTTGTTCTAACACTAACGTCATAATCTGGATATTCTTGCGCATGTATACTACTAAAAGTAATACCATAAATAACTACCATTGCCACTACCAACCAACCATGTGGCTTTTTCATTACCTTACCGATCGCAGTTTAAAATAATTACTCAACGGATTTAATAAGTCTTGCGTCACATCAATTTTGACTTCACCCACATTTGCCAACGAAAATTTTTGACTCCTCAACTCAGAAAAATTCTTAGCACGCAATCTATACCTTTCTCGGACGACAGGATCTGTGGTATCAATGATGGTTGAATAACCATCTTCTATGGACTGAACTTGTATAAGTCCTACCTCTGGTAATACAAAATCAACGGGATCAGTAAGGACTAGTGCTATTACATCATGGCGTTTTGACATTCTATGCAAGCTTCCAAGATCTTCTAAATTAGTAAAATCTGACAGCAAAAAAATTATCGACTTTTTTCTAAGTACATTGGTCAGACGGTCGCATGCTTCTGTAATACAAGTCTCTAGGGCAAAATATTTCTGATCTAACACTGTTCGAACTAATCTGTGTGCGTGTTTTTCTCCATGTTGAGGTTTGATATATTCATTAACTTCCTTATCAAAGAGCATCAAGCCTACTCGATCATGATTCTCAACTGCGAGAAAACTAATCAATGCCACCAATTCTGCAGAAGCACCAATTCGACCATTCTGCCTTCCTGCAACCAATTGAGAAGCTGAGGTATCTACAGCCAAAATAATTGTCAGGTCTCTTTCTTCCACGTATCGCTTAATCCACGTATTGCCCATTCTTGCAGTGACATTCCAGTCAATAAACCTTGTATCATCTCCGGAAATATATTCTCTAGATTCTGCAAACTCGACACCACTCCCATGGAAACTTGCCCGATAATCTCCTCTTAAAGTTGATGATGCAAGATTACGAGAACGTAACTCTAGTTGTTTCATCTTGATATTCAGTGAAGATATAAAATCTTCATCCAAGTCATTCAAAGAAGTCTGTACATGATCTTTTTGCCAATTTAACATTTGCCACTCATATTCAAGCTATATTCACATGCTCTAGGAGTGTTCTAATCAATTCTTCTACCGTGATCTGTGCTGCATCTGCCTCATAGCTAGTAACCAACCGATGTCGTAAAACATCTGGAGCCAATGCCTTAACATCATCTGGTGTTACATATTCTCTACCATTTAAGAAAGCCAAGGCCTGTGATCCCTTCGCCAAAAAAGTAGCAGCGCGTGGAGAGGCTCCATAATCAATCATCGGTTCTATGCTCGATAAACCATAGTCTGAAGGATTTCGTGATGCATGCACAATACGTAATATATACTCCCTAATTGATTCATCAATAACGATCTTCCTCACGATATCGCACAGTTTGTTTAGAGAACCAATATTAATTTTTCTCTCAACCGTTCGAAAATCATAATTTAATGAAGCATCTAAAATTTCTCGACCCTCTGCTTGTGTTGGATAGTCAATGACAATTTTAAGCATAAACCTATCTAATTGAGCCTCAGGTAATGCATATGTCGCCTCATACTCAATTGGATTCTGTGTGGCAAGTACCATGAATGGCTTCGGAAGAGTATAACTTTGCCCTCCCATAGAAACTTGCTGTTCTTGCATCGCCTCTAATAAGGCAGAGTGAACTTTAGCAGGTGCACGATTGATTTCATCAGCCAAAAGTATATTTGTAAAAACCGGCCCGAAATGTGGATTAAATAGACCTTGACCGGGATCATACATCATAGTCCCTGTTATATCAGCAGGTAATAAATCTGGAGTAAATTGCACGCGCGTAAATTCTAAATCAAAAACACTAGCCAATGTCTGTACAGTCAGCGTTTTTGCAAGGCCAGGAACACCTTCAATTAAACAGTGGTTGTTGGTTAACAACGTAATGATTACACGTTCTATAAGTTGGCTCTGGCCAAAGATTACACTAGTAAAGCCTTCACGAATGATCTCGAGATCTTTCATGGAGTCATTAAAATCAGTCTGATCGAATATTTCTTCTCTCATAGAGTCCAGCTTTCAAACTATGACCCTTTTTTTATCATTATACAATCATTATACAATCTAGGAAAAAATCTACCCACTCGCAGCAGCCAAACCATTGTTAAATAATCCAGACTCTAGACCTGTAAATTCTTCCACAATACCCAACACACCTAATAGCATGCGAGTCTGCGAAACAATCGTATCGAGCGAACGTTCATTCACTGTCCCGCGAGTAAATTTCACTTTTGTTCCGTCTCGACGCTGGATAACAAGTTCTACAGGAAGATCACCACTGTAAGGATCTAAAATTGTACATATTTTTCTTAATCGACGGACATCAGCATTTTCATCAGTTGTTTCTTCAACAACAATACGTAATTTTCTCTGTTGTACATCTCCATTAAACTGTCCTGTTTCAACTGCATCAGAAGTCTTTATGGCTTTTAGCGTAATTGGATCCTTATCTATCCGTGTATGCTCTGCTTTTACACTAAAGTGATCCCTCTTCCTATTGTTTTTCATACTTAATTGTTCTAATTGATCTCTGTTTTCTAGAGATAATTCTGCAGGGCAAATGAAAATTCGATCTGCAACAACATTCAATCGACCATCACGTGATCGAATCTTCGCTTTTACTACCAAGGCAATATCAGTAGCAATCGAATCCCGGTTCTCTTCATACAGTTCTGGCCACACTGTTAAGTCGATACTATTTGTAAAATCTTCCATCGTTACAATTGCAAACTGTTTATTTTGTCTCGTTACTAGAGAGCGTACATTAGTAACCCAACCCGCAATCACAACTTCAGTTCCCGATCTAGATGCATCAATATCTACCATTTGTGTAGTTACATATTGATTAACATTACTGGAGATTTCTTGAAATGGATGATTCGAAAGATATGTACCTAGATATTCCTTCTCCCATACCAAAAGTTGACGCTCAACAATCTCAGAAGAATCTAAAGAAATAGCCTGCAGAGTTTGTTCATCTTCTAACAGATCGAACATCGATGTTTGTCCCGTTTCTCGAATTTTAAACTGCTCTTGGGCGACCTGTATTAGCCTATCAATCCCGTCAATAAGTTTACCTCGATCACTAAACGCATCTAATGCACCTGATTTTGCTAATGCCTCAATTACCCTCTTGTTAACATCCCGCGGATTAATCCGACTGACAAAATCATCTATTGAAAGAAAGTCACCATCGCACCTACGTTCATCGATTAACTTCTTAATTCCGGCATCACCTACATTCTTAATTTGCGCCAGGCCAAAACGAATACCAAAACCACCATGTTGTTGATCAATGCAAAAATTAGCCTCTGAACGATTGATATCTGGAGGAAGAACCTCAATATCTAATCTCTTACATTCTCTTATAGCCATTGCTAATCGATCTTGAGAACCGCCCGCCGCCATTAAAACCGCTGTCATATACTCCAACGGATAATGAGCCTTTAAATAGGCAGTCTGGTAAGCAATTGTTGCATATGAAAAAGCATGTGCTTTGTTAAATGCATACCCAGCAAATGGTTCAAACAGGTCAAAAAGTATTTCAGCAGTTTCCTTTTCATACCCTTGAGCGATCGAACCTTCAATAAACCCCTGTCTTTCCTGTAGCATTACTTCAGGAATTTTTTTACCCATGGCTTTACGCATAACGTCAGCTTGGCCCAATGTATATCCAGCGAATTGCCTGGCAATCTGTAAAACTTGATCTTGATATGTAATCACGCCATTTGTTTCATCCAAAATATTGGCAAGATCTTCATGCGGATAATGTGCTTCTGCTTTTCCGAATTTAACATCAATGTATCGCGGAATATGTTCCATAGGGCCAGGTCGAAATAAAGCAACCATAGCTGCAAGCTCTCCTATATTCTCTGGTCGTAATTCCGCAACATAACGTCTCATCCCTGCCGATTCCATTTGAAAAACACCAAACGTTTCAGCGCTAGCCAACAATTCTGCCGTAAGCTTGTCACCATCCGGTAATTTAGTAAGATCAATTTCTTCGCCCTTTGATTCAGCTATGATCTTTACCGCTTTTCCTAAAATAGTAAGATTGGTCAACCCTAAAAAATCAACTTTCAGCAATCCAATCTTCTCAACATCTGCCATAGCATATTGAGTTGTAGGCAACGCATCTTGATCTTTAACGCCAGTCGGTCGTTGCAATGGAACAACATCCATCAATGGCTGTCTTGAAATAACTACACCGGCTGCATGAGTTGAAGCATGTCGAGCGACTCCTTCCAAACTTCTTGCAGTATCGATTAGCTCTTTGCTGGCAGGATCTCTCGTATAAATCTCAGCCAATTCTGAGGATTTTTCAAGTGCACTATCAATAGTTATATTTAATTGCTCAGGAATCATCCTAGCTAATCGATCTGTTTCACTTAGTGGCACACCTAGTGCGCGACCTGTATCTCTAATTGCTGCTTTCGCACCTAGAGTTCCAAAAGTACATATCTGTGCAACTTTATCTCTACCATATCTTTCCGACGCATAGCGAATGATCTCTTCACGTCGATCATCTGCAAAATCAAAATCCACATCAGGCATCGAAATACGTTCCGGATTTAAAAATCTTTCAAAAACAAGTCCGTAACCTGTCGGCTCTATATCGGTTACATCTAATGTATATAAAACTATTGACGCTGCTGCGGATCCTCTTACACCCATAGGAATCTTTTGCTTCCTGGCAAATAGTGCTAAATCTCGAACAATCAGCATATATTCTGAAAACCCTGTTTGTTCAATAATATTCAATTCATAATCCAACCTTTGAGTTTGCTGTTCGGTTAGATTGGGATATCTGCGATGCAAACCCTCCATACATAATTGACGTAAATATTCATAAGGTGTGATATTTTCTGGAACACCTGAATCGGGAAGAAGTGTTCGGGCAAAATCAAGTGAGATGTCAACTTGTTCAGCAATCTTTAGTGTATTTCGATATGCTTCTGGAATTTCTGGCAATAACCTTTGCATTTCAGAAGCTGATTTTAAGTAAAATTGATTACTGCTAAACTTAAATCTGTTTACTTCGTTCACAGTTGAATTCGTACCAATACACAGCAGTACATCATGCGCATGTGAATCTTCTGCATGCGTATAATGTGAATCTTGAGTTAATACCAATGGAAGATCCATCTTTTTGGATAGATCATTGATTTTTGGAGTTAGTTGACTAAATTCATCAATACCATGCTCCATTACTTCCAGATAGTAACGCCCTGGGAAAACATCAGCATACCAACTGGCAACTTGTTCAGCACCAGTCAAATCACCTTCACGCATTTTCGATAGCAATTCACCCGAAGGGCACCCTGAAAGGACAATTAAGCCCTCGGAATATTTTTCCAATAATTCACGATCGACTCGAGGTTTTCTATAGAACCCTTCTAAATGGGAAAGGCTCGACAATTTAAGTAAGTTACTATAACCACCTTCATCTTTTGCTAATAGAGTTAAGTGATATGGCCAGTCCCCAGTTTTTTTTTCGAATCTGCTACCAGGGGACACATACGCCTCTAAACCTATAATAGGTTTAATATCCAAAGATTTAGCTTTTTCATAAAATTCCAACGCGCCGTGTAATTGTCCATGATCTGTAACAGCCAAAGCTGGCATCTCCAGCATTTTTGCTTTCTGGACCATGGAATCTATTTTAGACATACCATCAAGTAACGAATATTCACTATGTGTATGAAGATGGACAAACGACATCAAAAACCTGAATTCAATAAAAAAAATTAATTAGATAAACAGTATACTCGCATAAACATAAAGCTACAATTTTTACACAAGCTAAGCTATCCACACTTACTCAACAAAAGTGTCGTTACTCAGGAATAATATCTAATTCAAAAGTAGAATGTAGCGCCTCCACTGCATCCTGCACTCTGTCGGCCTTCACCACACAAGTAATTCTAATATCGCTAGTCGATATCATTTCGATATTGATATTGTTTTCATAAAGCGTTTTGAACATCAAAGCCGCGAAACCTGGAGCACTCGCCATCCCTGTACCAATAATAGAAACAGTACCTAAATCAGTTTCCGAAAGAATTTCCAAAGCACCTAGAGATATTTTAACCTCATCCACCACTTTTAATGCTGCTGTTAAATCCTCAGGTGCAATTGTAAATGTCATATCCGTCAAATTTTCAACACTTGCATTCTGCACAATCGTATCAACCGAAACATTTGCATCAGCTAACGGACCAAATAAGTGCACTGCGATCCCTGGTTGATCTGGAACACCACGTACAGTAACTTTTGCAACTTTATTTTGGTGTGCTACTCCACGAACTTTGTTTCCTTGTTCCATAGTTATCTCCCTATGAATTAATGTTCCATTGGCATCTTCATCAAAGCTACTAGTGACTAATATTGGAACATCATAAAGCTCGCCTATTTCGACCGCACGTGCATGCATAACACGCGCACCAGTTGAAGCCATTTCCAACATTTCTTCATATCCAATTTCCCTGAGAGGACGTGCTGAACTACAAATTCGAGGATCTGCGGTATATATACCTGCAACATCAGTATAAATTTCACATTGAGAAGCTTCTAATGCTGCTGCCAACGCGACTGCAGTGGTATCTGAACCTCCACGGCCAAATGTTGTTACATCAAAATCGCTAGAAATTCCTTGAAAACCTGCAACTATTACTACACGTCCTTTTTCTAATTCAGAATTAATTCTATCGGTTTTTATTTCAGAAATCCTAGCGCGCCCAAAAACATCATCGGTGATAATCCCAGCTTGGGCTCCACTTAGGCTGATAGCATTAACACCCAAGTCATTAAGACCCATCGACAATAAAGTACTTGTAATCATCTCACCCGTGCTCAACAAAACATCCATTTCTCTAGGGTCGGGATTTTGAGTCATTGACAAGGCTAGTCTATTTAAATCATCAGTAGTATCCCCCATCGCAGAGACAACTACTACTATTTTGTCACCTCGAGAAGCTCTATTGGATATACGATTGGCAACATGCTTAATATGCTCTGCTGAAGCGACAGAAGAACCTCCAAATTTTTGTACAATATTCGCCATTTAAAACCTACTATTCAATACTGAGCAATTCTGCCCCTATATCACTCATCGAACAAATAGTAACTTTTGCTCCTAAATCATATCTTTCCGACGCTACTGTCAGAGCGGTAGCAACTTCAGACGAGTCTAATTCATTAGTAAAAGCAGCTATAGACGAGCCCCCTCCTGACAAATAGGCAGCATAAGCACCGGCAGAAGTTGCTACATCAAATAGATCGTACATTGCAGGGAACAGTTTCGAACGAGGGGGTTGGTGTAAAATATCCTGAACACCAATATTCAATAAGTCATAATTGCCCTGAGTAATTGCAGCAATTAAAATTGCCACTCGACCAGTATTATGCACTACATCTTGTCGCGAAAGTTGGGATGGCAAACTTTTCCTCGACTTTTCTGTAGGCATCGAAAATTTAGGTGTCAAAATAACTAAACATAAATCATCCGGAATAGTTACACCTACCTGATGTATCTGATTTTCATTACGAACAACTACCCGCAAACCACCTAAAATAGCAGGCACAATATTATCGGCATGTCCTTCAAGATCAACAGCCAATGGAAGCATCTCTTCTAATGTCTTCTCCGTACTCGCCAGGGCATTGGCAGCCATAATTCCTGCAGCGCGAGCAGATGCAGAAACACCAAGACCTCGTCCTACAGGAATATCACTTTCATAAGTAACTGCAAAATTGATCGAATCGTCAATTTTCTCTCTTCTAAAAAATGCAGCCGCAGACTTAGCAACCATATTTTGAATAGGATCGTAATTGGATGAATTGGACTTTTCAGCGATCTCAACTGTATATATTGCAGACCAATCTAATGCGACACCCACACTATCAAATCCGGGGCCTAAATTTGCCGAAGTTGCTGGAACACGAACAACGGCCCTTCTTTTATTACTCATACATCGAGTCTAGAGACTAGTAGCGCAATCGCAACTATAATTTTTTTTCTTTACTAAAAATAATATTCTCATCTTCCACTAACTGGCGTATAATGGCGTTACTATAGATGGGGGTTACAGCTATGGAAGAAATTGTAGTCATAGATGGCGCAAGAACAGCAATCGGCACTTTCGGAGGATCGCTAAGTGAAACATCAGCTTCAGAGTTAGGAGCTCATGTAATACGTGAAGCTGTACAAAGATCCGGAGTTAGCCCAACATTGGTAGATCAGGTAATTCTAGGCTGTGTTGGTCAGGTTGCCGAAGATGGTTATATAGCCCGACATGCCTCAGTTAAGGCTGGCATGCCTGTAGAAACACCTGCCTACACAGTTAATCGACTATGTGGATCTGGATTAGAGGCTATCAACACGGCTGCAAGATGGTTGCAAACTGGTGACGCAAATATAGTTGTTGCTGGCGGTACTGAAAATATGAGTATGATGCCTTACCTACTCCGTAAAGGACGCACAGGCTATGGCTATGGCCATGCTGAAGTAGAAGACTCTACAATGCATATGTTAACCGACCCATTCGAGAAAATATTAATGGGTGAAACAGCAGAAAATCTTGCAGAAAAATATGAAATTTCTCGAACGATCCAGGACGAATATGCACTCCGTTCACAAGAACGTGCAAAAGTTGCTGTAGAATCTGGCTACTTTAAAGACCAGATTTCTCCTATAGAAGTTCGAAAGGGACGTGACACATTTACTTTCGAAACCGATGAGCACCCTCGTGCCACCTCGATCGATAAACTAGCAAATTTACGCCCTGTCTTTCGCGAAAATGGAAGCGTAACCGCTGGTAATTCATCAGGAATCAATGACGGGGCAGCAGCAGTAGTTTTGACGACTTCCACCCAAGCACAAACACTAGGACTAACTCCGCGTATGCGCATGGTGGCACGTGCAGAATCAGGAGTTGACCCCTCAATTATGGGGCAAGGTCCTATCCCAGCTATCGAAAATGTTATGACAAAAGCTAACCTTTCTATAAGTGACATGGATGTCATTGAACTCAATGAGGCTTTTGCGTCTGTTGCAGCTACTTGCTCGACTGTACTAGACCTCCCAAAAGATAAAACTAATCCAAATGGAGGTGCGATAGCCCTAGGTCATCCTATTGGAGCTACAGGGGCAATTTTAACAATTAAAGCCATGGCCGAATTAGAACGAACGAATGGAAAATATGCTCTGGTTTCGCTCTGCATTGGTGGAGGACAAGGGATTGCCACAATCTTTGAAAGAATTGATTAATCTTTAATTCTTTGGGCTACGTCTGACCAAACTAAATCGAAGACCACATCTTCATTCTGTAGCGCGTCAACAATTAGCCAACGCTCCGGAGATTCGTTGGCTAATTGCATATATCCCTCTCGGACTCGATTATGAAAATCTATTGCTTCTTGTTCCATATAGTCTTGTGCCTGCTCTTTGCGTTTGGCACCTATAGAAGGATCCAAATCAAGTAGTATTGTCCGATCAGGTATCCGTCCAGCTGTAGCAATAGTATTCAGATCTTCGATAATAGACTTTTCAATTCCCCTACCATAGTGCTGGTATGCTATCGAAGAATCAGTAAAGCGATCACAAATAACTACGGCTCCTCTTTCCAGGGCAGGCTTTATGATTTCTTTACTAAGTTGTGTCCTTGCTGCAAGAAAAACTAATAATTCAGCAAGGGAATCTACTTCA
>CEQQ01088546.1_pt1 | contig 28150 bp, 16 predicted proteins | sample 531041 | NCBI WGS metagenome assembly CEQQ01 (sample SAMEA2621222, study PRJEB7988) | marine metagenome | biome: marine biome (ENVO:00000447); feature: deep chlorophyll maximum layer (ENVO:xxxxxxxx); material: "saline water (ENVO:00002010), including plankton (ENVO:xxxxxxxx)" | depth 150 m | reverse complement strand
CCGGGGTTATGACTCAGCTGGAGTTGCCGTTGTACAAGGTCCCGACACTTCGTCTTCAACTATTACTTGTGTGAAATCTGCGGGGAAACTAACTGAGCTAAAAAGCATCCTCGAATTTTCGGCTCTTAAAGGCACCGTTGGTATAGGTCATACGCGCTGGGCAACTCATGGGAAACCTACTGATACTAATGCTCATCCGCATTTGTCAGAGGACAACAAAATAGCTGTAGTTCATAACGGCATCATTGAGAACTACGGTGAACTCAAGGAACAACTTACTCAAGGCGGGCATGAATTCATGTCCGAAACGGATACCGAAGTAATTGTTCACCTGATTGAAAATCACTATAGTGGTGATTTAGCCTCTGCCGTTCGTAAGGCCTTAGTTGAAATAAGTGGTGCTTACGGTCTGGTTGTTTCTCATTCAGATCATAATGAGATCGTAGTGGCTAGAGCAACTAGCCCGATGGTTATTGGTCTTGGTGAGTCAGAGAATTTTGTTGCTAGTGATGTTCCTGCGCTGCTTTCTCACACCCAGAATGTGATGTTTCTGCATGATGGTGATATGGCAGTCATAAGTCATGATGGCGTAGTTGTTACTGATTTTAGTGGCACCTTACTCGAACGAGAAGTAACTCAGATTGATTGGGATGTAGAGCAGGCCGAAAAAGATGGTTACCCGCACTACATGTTGAAAGAAATTTTTGAGCAGCCTGCCGTCGTGCAGAACACGCTGGGTGGTCGGCTGGGGGCTGATGACTCAGTTGAACTCGGCATTGATTTGGATCCAGCAAGTTTTGACCGGATTGTTATTACGGCAGCTGGTACAGCTTCCTACGCTGGTCTGGTAGGTGAATACTTAATTGAGAAGTTAGCTAGGATCCCAGTTGAGGTTGAGGTCGCGAGTGAATTCCGATATCGCGATCCGATTGTTGATTCCCGAACATTGTGCATAGTGGTATCGCAATCAGGAGAAACGATTGACACGCTCGAGGCTCTCCGTGAGGCCCGTCGGAGGGGCGCCCAGAGTTTAGCAATCTTAAACGTTAAGGGATCTTCTATTAGTCGAGAAGTTGATGATGTCTTGTACCTGCATGCTGGTCCGGAAATTGGTGTAGCTAGTACAAAAGCTTACATTGGGATGGTAGTTGCCTTCGAACTGCTCGCCTTGTGGCTAGGTCAAACTCGGAAAACGTTACCCCAAGAGGATGCTCGGGAAATTATAGCTAGCTTGCGAGATGTGCCCTCTCTTATTGAGCAGGCTTTAGCTTACCGAAGTGCTATTGCTGAGGTCGCTGAAACCTTTAAGGGCTGCAGTGACTATCTTTTCTTAGGACGTGGGATTAATTTCCCCACCGCTCTAGAGGGAGCTTTAAAGCTTAAGGAGATTAGTTACATTCATGCTGAGGCTTACGCGACTGGGGAGATGAAGCACGGGCCGATTGCGCTTATTGATGAGAACATGCCAGTTGTTGCTGTGGCTACTAAGAGTGATCTTTACGTTAAAACAATTTCAAATTTACAAGAGATTAAAGCTCGTGATGGGAAACTTATTGTGTTAGCTAATCCTGGTGATGAGTTAGTACCTAAGCATGCTGATATGGTGATTCCTGTTCCTGAAACGCATGAACTAGTTTCACCACTAATTAATGTGGTGTCGTTACAACTCCTTGCCTACGAAACTGCTGACAGGCTTGGTTTTGATGTAGACCAACCTCGTAATCTGGCCAAAAGTGTAACTGTAGAATAGATAATAAAAGTCTTTTCTGGCGAATTCTCCCAAGATTTCTGGTCTTCAGTGACAATTGAAATTCATCGGTTTGCTATGGTTGAACTAGCGGACAGATGTACAGCCTAGAAAGAATAGTCTGATTATAAAAAACGAATTGTTTTAGTTTTGAATAAAACAAAAACTACCTATAAACGGTATCACTATCGGTATTTTTGCTAGAGCGTGCGATTGCCAGTATCATATCAGTTAACGAGACTGTTCCCACTTTTTCTCCGTTTTTCATTACGATTGCGCCGTTTGAACCAGATTTAGAGACAGTTTGCAGGGCATCTTCTATTATTGTGGTTTCCTGTATTTCTGGACCCATGATGGTATCTGTGTTAGCCATTACAGCGCTTACTTTTAGTACTCGTGCTTTATTAATATCTTTTATGAAATCTGTTACATAATCGTCTGCCGGTTTTAAGATAATATCCTCTGCCGAGCCAGATTGTATAACCGCACCATCTCTCAAAATAGCAATATTATCTCCGAGCTTTAAGGCCTCATCGAGGTCATGTGTAATGAAGATAATAGTTTTGTGAAGCTTATGTTGAAGTGCTAATAAAACGTCTTGCATATCCGATCGAATGAGTGGATCTAATGCCGAAAAAGCTTCATCCATCAACAGAATGTCTGCATCAGTTGCAAGTGCACGCGCTAATCCAACCCTTTGTTGCATGCCACCGGATAATTGTGCAGGATAATGATTTTCGAAACCATTCAGACCAACGCTTTCTATCCATTGAGCTGATCTTTCAAAAGCTTCTTGTTTAGTTACGCCCTGAATAGTAAGGCCATAACTAATATTTTCTATCACCTTACGGTGTGGCAATAATCCAAATGTTTGGAACACCATACTTGCTTTTCTTCTTCTAAATTCACGTAATTCAGAAACTGACATTGATAAAATATCATCGCCATCTACGAGAATCTCTCCTAAGGTTGGTTCAATAAGTCGATTAATATGGCGAATTAATGTGGATTTTCCAGAACCGGAAAGCCCCATAACAACTTGAAGCTGGCTCTCTTTTACCTCAAGGTTGACGTCATCAAGCCCAAGAACATGTCCATGGTTTTCCAATAGATCAGATTTTGAGATACCATCCTTAACTTTATCAATCATAGTTGATGGATTGTTACCGAAGATCTTGTACAGATTTTTTATAGCAACTTTTACATCAGACATCATTTTGTGCTTTCTGTGTGAGCCTGTAAACGTTTACCAATTTTTTGAGAAACTCTATCAAATAAAATAGCTAAGACAACAATAGCCAACCCATTCATTACTCCTAAGGCCAAATATTGATTTGATATCGCCCTTAGAACCGGGACGCCTAATCCTTTTACGCCAATCATGGAAGCTATTACAACCATTGACAAAGCCATCATGATAGTTTGATTAACGCCAGCAAAAATATTCGGCAGGGCTAAGGGTATCTGTACTCCTAATAATTTTTGTCTATAACTCGCCCCAAATGCCTCTGATGCTTCCATGACATCTTTGTCAACAAGTCTTATTCCTAAATTTGTTAGGCGAACAATTGGTGGTATAGCATAAATACATACTGCTAAAAGTCCTGGTACTTTCCCGATCCCTAGAAGCATTACTACTGGGATTAAATATACAAAGCTTGGAATAGTTTGCATTACGTCAAGAATAGGGGTTATAAGCGTTTGGGTTCTCTCAGACCGAGCCATTAAGATACCAATTGGTATCCCCACACTTATGCAAACAATAGTAGCGACAGAAATGATGGCTAGCGTTGCCATTGTATCGTCCCACATGTCTAAATAGCCAATAACCAAAAAAGCTAAAACAGCCCCAATCGTGAGTTTTATACTTCTAGATCCAAAATATACAAGCACCGCGATTATTACGATAATTATTGGCCAGGGCGTATTCAGGAATAATTTTTCTAACCAAACAAGAAAAAATAATAAGGGATCAAAAAAAGTTTCAATAGCTTCGCCGTAATTAAATGTAAAATCCCGAAAACTTTCATCAATTCCTTTTTTAAAATCTCTTAAGTCGGTCCTGCCCATTTTGGGAAATTCTGTAAATAGGCTCAAAATTTCCTCCTAAAATTAAGGATGGGCCGTAATATGACGGCCCATCCTTAATTCCTTAATAAATCTTAAAGTGCTTCTTTAATTAAAGAAGCAGCTTCTGGAGTCACCCATGTTGTCCAAAGATCTGGGTGTTTTGCCAAAAATTCATAAGCTGCATCTTCGCCGCTTGCTTGGTTAGAATTCATATACATTAGCATCTCGCTCATAACGGCCGCCGGAAAGCTTCTATTTTCTATGTAAGCTTTCCCAGCTTTTGGGCCGTTTTCAATGAAATTTGCTGCAACCACTGAAGTTACTTCAGATACAACCCAGCCTGTTGGTTCTGGGTCTTGGCACTCGGGATCCATAACACAGTTGTCCCAGTTATCATTGCCAGAGAAGGCACCCATATCTAAGAGTGTTAGTCCTGCTGAGGAAGCTAAAACCGTAGGGCCCCAATAATAACCAAACCATGATTCATCTCTGGTAACTGCCTTTTCTATTGAGCCATTTAATCCAGCAGAGGAGCCTGAATCAATTAACATCCAACCCTTAGCTTCCATGTCAAACGCTTTGAATAGCTGATTCGTTGCAATTTGGCATCCCCATCCTGACGGGCAAGTTACAATTCCGCCTTTTGAAGGATCTTCAGGGTGCGGAAAAAGGTCAGGTCTTGCTAAAACATCATCCAATGTTTTTAACCCATTTGCCTCTGCAGTTTTTGAAGTGATCATCCATCCTTCACCAGCTCCAGTAATCGGCGCCCCATTCAACATGAATAGGCGGCCCTCATCTTCTGCTTTCGCAAGAGGAGTTTGCACTGCGTTCGCCCAAAGTTCAGGCGCAACATCAGGCTCACCTTTTGTATCCATCGAAGCAAAGGTAGTCATGGTAGCACCTGGAATTAGCTCAACTGAGCAACCGTAACCTTCTTCTAAAATAATTTTGTCAATGTTGGCTATAAGCTCTGCTGAAGCCCAATCCATCTCGGCTATCGTGATATCACCGCAAGTATCGTGCCCATCTGCGAAGGCAGCACTGGCCAGGAAAATTGTGGCCATAGCTAAGAACATACTAGTAATTAATCTATTCACTCGAGACTCCTTTGGTAGTTCAAAATGTTATTAACTAAGTTACCATGCCGGAAAATAAAACAAAAATAGAAACTCTTATGATGAAATAATTAGGAAGGCTGCGGGATAATCAAGAAAAACATAGTGATTTTTGAGACTCTATCTCGTACCTTGCGGCGACAAATTTGTTAGCGAGCATTACGTAGAGAGATATAGAAACACTTGTCCCATTTTTGATTCAATTACTATACTTTTGGATAATTTTGGTAGTAGAGTTAACTTCTAGTTGAAAAACAACTCTACTGCATTTTAATAATTAGGAGAAAATTATGAATATATGCGTCGTATCAACTTTTGACGGAACCACTGATGACTATATGGAGATGTTTAATGCCACGAAAGAAAAGGCAGCAGGGTTTTTCACTGATTACGATATAGGTGTCATAAGAGAAGGAAAGATTGCTTTGATGATGCACATTACTGACATGGAAGAATTTCAGGAATTAATGACGTCTGAAGAAATGCAAGCATGGGATAAGAAATTCAATTGCGTTGATGAAGTTTATTCTTTAGAAAAAATGAATTAATGAAAAATTAGGGGGGTTCAACTATAATCACTACCCCGAACCACTCCGTAACTGTGGAGTAGTTGAGTTCAACACCATTTATCGGAGTAATATTAGATCAGGGATACACGTTTCATCACACCCTACAATCGCATTCTGTTTAAATTTCACCGCTAGGGATTTCGCTTGACCCAATGAAATTCCTAAGACCAAGAAACTCGGTTCGCCATCCCATGTACCGGAAGGATCTGAACCGAATCCATTCACTATCTGATGACCTGAACTTTGCAAATCGTTACGCAAAGCGTTGTGCAGACTTCTATTTTTCGCGTTAGATAGTTCTATGCCCTGCGGATTACACGCTGTAATAAAATATCCAGTTGAGAGATTTAGTTTGCGAAATAAATTTCTCAGACCCGAGCTGAATTCGCCAATTTTTATAATAAACGCAGGGTCGGTATGCACTTCATAATTTGTTGATCGGTAGGCTTTTACTAGACTCTCGGGTAAGCCAGTCTTAAAGTCGTTCATTCTCCCTCTAGGCTAGCTCGTTGTCTTGCATAAGCGCAGTTCTTGCAACTAGGGTTTGCTGGTGGGATATTGGCATTATTCAGCAAAGCAATCATTTCCCAAACCTTGCCTTCAATCCAATCTGAGTTCCATTTATACGGTATTAGAACTTCCTGGAACTTCATTTCACCGTTAAAGGCCGCTGCTGTCCTATCGGCATTACAAACAAGAAAATATGCTGTTTTTTCAACGTCGAAACCCATGAGTTGTAGAAGGTAGGCGTAGAAATCCATTTGCATTTTATAGCCTTGTTTGTAGGCGTCAGAGAGATAAGACCATGGTTCGAGAGGTCTGGTGTTTGCCTGTGATTTGTAGTCGGCAACCACAAGTTTCCCATTGGTGGTGTTTTGCCAAATATCGTCTACGCCGCCGAACAGAATGATATTAGTATCACCAAATCTTGCTTTTAAGCCGTGATGGAGTGAGTTGCGCCAATTATCCATTTCCGGGTGTTGCAGTGGGACGAGATGCTCTAAACCATTTTCCATAAATAAACGGTGGGGTTTTTGTGTTTCGCGACATGCATCGAATTCTTTCTTGAGAAGCAGATCGGTAGTTTCATTAAGTGTCCACCCTGGTGTTCCAGGTGCATCGAGTCCAATTACCCTGTCCGCATAAAAGCAACGAGGGCAAGTGAGGAAGTCTGAAAATTTGCTCCTACTGATTTTGAAATCTTCTCTCTGGTTAGGCGTATAGATTGATGATAAGCGTGTTCGTTTACCCGTAGCAGGTACTAATTGTCTTTTGGAATTACGCTTCAAATCAATCATGTTGCAAATAATACATATATTCAGGGTTATATAAGTGGGAAAACCGTGTATTTAATATAATGAAGCCCAATCCGCAGAACCTGTTATCGGTTTTGAAGGTTGTGGTGAGCGTTATTAAACTTACAGTTTATATGAGGGGATTTTCGTACGATTTGATGAAAGGATGCTTGGGCTTAGCTTGCATTATGTCGTTAGTTACTAAGCGATCTCCTTAAGACTCTTTTCGTTAGTTTGTCTTCAGGTTAGGGGTTGGAATCTAAATGGATTTTTTTGGTGCAGTAAGAATTTGTTTCAACAAGTACGTTAATTTCGGGGGAAGGGCTTCCCGGTCAGAATTTTGGTTATTCGTTTTATTTGTCGTGCTTGGTGGCCTAATATTAGGGGTAATTGATGGGGTAGTAGGTGTTGAGCAAGGGGATCCTGTTTCTTTGGGTAATGCTTTTGGATTATTAACTTTTTTACCGGGTCTTGCTGTTGCGGTTAGGAGACTCCACGATACTAATCGGTCAGGTTGGTGGTACCTGATCTCATTTACAATTATTGGGTATATCCCACTACTGTATTGGTGGTGCGTCAAAGGGGAAGAGGGAGAGAATCGATTTGGGCTGGAGCCTCGTGCCAGTACTCAAGATGCAACGATGTCAATAACTAATGACAGCCATCGGCAGGGGGAATAAACTGGTGGTACACCTTAAAGGGTGGTAGCAAAAGGCCGAGGTTAGTGGAGCTAAAATCAACGAAACGATTTAGATAAAACCGCGGTTGCGAAGAAAAACAAAAACTACGACTAGTATTATGGCGTAGCCTAACCAACGAAGGAATTTCATGGTGGAACCACGACTGTTTTCACTTAAAGTCGCACGTGCTTCTTCCCGGTCAACCCGACCGCCTGCACGTTGCGCTTTCTTCAAAGAATGGACGCTTTTGCCGACTTGTCCTTTACGCCGGTACGCAATTCCGAGGTTGTGATGAGCATTACCAAAATCCCCATTTAATTTGAGGGCCTTTTCGTAAGATTCAATTGCTTCATCAATACGGTTTTGTTCTAAAGCCATGTTACCGAGGTTAGTTAGCGCCCGGTAATTCTCAGGGTCAAGGGCGAGTGCTTCTCGGAACTCTTTATCAGCCCCAGCAAAGTTCTTCATAAAAATTAATGCCGTGCCCCGTTGGGTCTTAACTTCGGCCTGCAGGAAGGGTAAGGTCACGTTTGTAAGTTCCTTCAGAGCTTCCTCTGGGTTCCTCCTATCGAGGGCCGTAGCTGAGGCTTTAAGGAAATTGAGTTGTACTTTAATTTTTTCCCAGTCTAGTATTTCGGGAGGCGATTCAAGGCGATTTAGCCTACGGTGGACTTGGTTCCAAGATCGACTACGAATGAGAACCTCGATCTTAGTGAGTGCATTTAAAGCCTCTAATGTTGCAGTATCGGAGTTATCTTGAAGGGCATATAACTTATATGCCCTTGCGAGGCGACCTCGCGTCAAGGCTTCCTGCCACGAGTTTTCAACTGGCTCGTTAGTCAGTCCCCTAATCATTGCCGCATACTACCGTATCGCTACCTGACTTTTAGTTTCGAAAAGAGGTAGGTTGGTTTGCTAAAAGCGGAACGATACACCGAATTGCAATGAGTTGAAGTCGAAACCGTAATCTAGCGACATTTGGTCTGAGAGAGCGTAATGAATAGCTAGGCTTAACCCAGCGACTGGCGTGGGACCCCGTTCCCTCTCGAAATCAACGCGACCAGAAAGATCAACGCCCAAGGTACCGAAGTTGTAACTAAGACGCAGTTCATTAGTAAAGAAGTAAATCTGTTCAGGATCATCAAAACTACCAATCTGGTAACTAGCGAACAAATCATCCCGAAGGTATCGACCGAGCCGGAACGAAACTCCGAAAGGATCTTCATCGCGATAATCCAGTACAGAGGAGAAAGCAGTAGTACGAATCTCAACAACATCCAATGCGAGTGCTTCGCTAATAAAATCTTGTAACTCAGAGAGAAGCAGCAAACTAAACGCGGTGTCTAAAGCGGTGGTAACTACCGTAGGAGCCAGGCCGCCTTCTCCGGCTAAGTTAGGTTGAACTTCGATTCTTCCAAGGGTTACTAGGGTGAAGAGTTCGTTTTCAGTGAGTGGCCTGGGCTGGGAAACAGCAGCATCTGTGGCCGGCTCTTGGATGACGGCGTTGCTAGTTAACGTAGGCGCAAAATCAAGAGTAAAAGGTTCATTAGCTATCTCAGAAGGGATAATTTCGCCCTCAAGCATAAGATTAACGTTGAAACTGTTAGTTCCGTTCGGTCCGATAAACTCAAGGCCAGGTTCGGAGCTTAGCAACACCCGAGATTTTTCAAAAGTCGTACGGCCTGAAATCATAATTTCGGGGTAGACACCGCGAGAAGGATCGAACGTAGCTTCAGCTGAAACAACATCGAAGTTTCGTCCAGAGAAGCGAAGAATTCCTCTCAGGGCCGTTGCCTGCCCCGATAATCTTGGTGTTGCAGCGTTACCTAGAAGCCTCAGGTCAAGTCCTAATTCGAGGCTTCCGAAAGATTCACTGACATAAATCTGTTGGGGCGATAGAATACGCAAGTCATCGAAAACAATATTTTCAAGTGCCTTATTAGGAGTCGAATTTGCACGTCGATTGGGTTTAATTCCTAGAGTAAAGTGGGACTCTTCAGCGGTGACTAACCCCCCTATACGTAGGACCTTATCTAATGAAAGGTTGATGTTCATATTAGCTCGACTTGATTCAAGAAGAATATCTGGCGCAGAAAGTAACAAGTCGGTGCCCTTAACAGTAAGGCTGAGTGGCGATATTACCCCTTCAATTTGTACTGGGTTACCCATATTGCCAGTGGCCTTTATTCGGAGGTCGTCCCCATTTTCGGTAGTGATTTTGCCAGAAAGATCTTCTATAAACCCAACAATTGGTATGGACATTGAGCCAGAAAAATCGACGAGTAAATCTTCCACTGTGGCTGGGTCAAGGCGCACTTTTCCACGCCCGATAAAAGTCATGATGCCTTTAAGTTGGTCTAAACCACGGAGTTCCCCCGTAAGTTGAAGCGCGTCCCCATCAAGCATGAAATTTGCGTCGCTTAAAAGGTAATTGCCTCCAGTTAAAGTGAGTCCCAAAGAGTCGCTGGTGAGACCTATAGACGGATTGTTTAGTGTGCCAGCGGCTTTCATTTCAAGATTCCCGCTGGCCCCAATTCCGAATGCGGCTAGCCTGGGGAAAAGACTTAAGATGGGTGTGAAATCAGCCTCAATAGCGACAAGTTCGAAATCGAGGATGTCGGGAGTTAACTGACCACTTGCTTCCCAACGTCCTGCCCCGCGGAATGAGGCTTGATCAACAGTCAATATCTGGTCGATTAAGCTGAGGGAGACGTTCCCTTCAGTGATAACACCAGCTCGTTCAAGGCGAACATGTTCGGTAGCTAACCTAAGTTCAGTCGGCATTCCAGATTTGAAAGGGTACGTGAGTCGTAACAACCCAGTGACCTCCGAAGTAACGCCGGGATCTCCAATCACCGCTTTAGCTATAACCTCGCCAGGAAAACGCTCAAGACGAGATACCGCAGTTAATCCTTCTGGTGTTACCGAGAGTGAAACGGAGCTACCAGAGATTGATCCGCGGGCCGATAGTTTACTGAGGTTGCCGTCGAACTCAATTTGGGTCGGAAGAACTGTTTCAAGAACGGACATTTCAGGTGAAACGAGTTGACCGATGTATCGATCACCCCGCACTCGAATTATGCCATTGACTTCACCCTTGAGATTAGGAACCACGTTATTAGCTATTGGGAGACGAGCAGGCGTGAAGCTAGAAATCCTAGCATCGATAGCGCGAATGGTACTAGGATTACTGATTAAACCAGAGGGAACCAGACCAGCTAAACCCCAATTCCCTGAAATATGTAAATTACCTACGTCACTTAAAGCAGTAGCAGACCCAACTAATGAACCATTGGCTATATCGACATTAGCGTTGAGATTAACACTTGGGATAATCTCGGTGCCCTGCCATGGAAGGTCTTGAACATGTAGGGAACCCATTACTTCTTTGCCATAAGTAAATTTCGTATCTAATAAACCATTATCCCAAGAAATATTTGCAATTACGTGTCCTTCGCCAGTTGCTGAATTGTGATACACAGTCAGGGAATCCGGAGGTGTCCCGACTTCAGATACTGGGTCGGTAAACGCTACTTTCGTCACGAACGGGACGACCCGACCTGATAGGACATTGGGCATGTAAGGGATTTCATGCGGAAGGTCAACAACCCCACTTAACTCACCAGCTAACCCAAATTGGGGTAAGCCCGATTCCGCTCTAGACACTAGGCCAAGTGATCCTCGGATTGTGCCATTGATTTCAGTACCGTAATAGGCGAAGTCCTCTATGGTTATTGAGGGCATTGGCGTAATCATCACCCTGCCTTTGCCTTGAGACCGGTTTGTTCCTTGGAAGAGCAAGCCTTCTTTGCGGAGAGAAGCTAATAAATCGTTAACGCTAGAAGGCGGTATTGTGGCTTCTACTGCCAGGCCTTCTAGAGGGGGTAACGATACTTCTATTAAGACATGTCCTTGAGGGGAAGATGATAAGACTGTAGTTGTTGGGCCAACGGTAACTTCAGTTCGACCACGTGCACTAATGGTTGCTGTAGGCGATAAAGCCGGAATGGTGAGCACGAAGTCATCTGATTGGCTTGATGATATCGTTACCGAGCCAGGGCCATCATTTAGTTCGCCGCGAACGGTCAATAGTTTCGTGCTAGGTGTTTTAAGGACTTGGTTAAACTCAAGTCGTTCTAGAGTGGTTTTATTGAGGACTGCAAGAGCTGTTCCTTCCAAGAGGTAATTACCAACAAAAATGCTTAGGTCAGAATTAATTTCAGGATGTTCTAAAAGGCCTTTAACGGTAGTGCTAGTCGTTATTAATCCAGAACCTAAATCTAAAGCTGAAAGATCAATTCCCCCGGACCATCCTGTGGTTGGAGTTGCTCTTACGTTAACCGTAGCGGTCCCACCCAAGAATGTCCCCTGGCCTGTGGCTCCTAAATAATCGGGTGTTATTTGTAGGGCAATGGGCATCAGGGTCTGTTCTTCGATAGTTCCAGTGAGGATTGCGGAAAGTGCGGCACTAGAGGCATCTCCCGAACCTGACATGGCTAGATTTAGCCCCCTTGGCAGTTGGGCTGCCATCTGTTCTAGCGTCCAGCTTAGTGTTGCTAAGTCAGCAATTGCTGAGAATTGACTACCTGTAATGGTTCCCTGAGAACGTGTGGCGTTAACAATGGCGGAACCTATTTTTAATCCAAAAACCGTTGCATTATTGATTCGTCCGTCTAACCACGTACCTTGGCTGTTGGGGAATGACAAGTTCATGTTGGCTTCCCCACCAAAACCGTTGTTTAGGGAACTTAATCTACTGTAGAGGTGAGCTTCAGGAAGATGCTCATCGACCTTTAGGTGCCAACCGTCAAACAAGCCGCTGCCGAGAAAGCGATTGGATTCTTGAGATTTTGGGTTGGTACGAAAACTACCGGATGAATGGTCCAAACTGCCTTGGGTTCTTAACACGCCGTCCGAACGGGAAATCGTTAAATCTGTCCCAATATCATATGCAGCTAAAGTCGAGTGTAGTTCGAAATTTCCCGTAGCTAAGGAAGCTGAACCAGAAACCGACCCGGAAACCGTGTTGCTACCATTTAAAGTACCTTGGAGGGTAGGCTCACCTATAGTTCCGGAGACATATACATCTCCTGTTAGAGAAGCTTCTAAACCCCCAAATGATGCGTTCTCTACAGCGGCAAGGCCTGTTAAATCCATCTTCTGGTAACCGTTAGCGATGAGTCCGTTGACCGAGAATGGTCCACGAAGGTGCCCAGACAAATCAGCCTCGGTAATGGGCAAATCAGACAGGGCTAAATCAAGTTCAAAGTCACCCTTAAGGAATTCATTTAGGGAACCCTTGCCTACGACGCTGCTACTTGGCGTGTGGGCCCTGAAGTGTGAAATAGCGATTTCTGTTGACGTCCAGGGATTAGACGTTTGAGCCTCCAGGTCAACGAAAGGTGAATTAATAGTCGGCAGTAGACGTTGAATTGATATGTCCTTGAGGCTCAACCAGGTTTTCCAGCCGGAAGAGTCCACCGTACCGGTTATTGAGGAGTCTTCTTTATTAAGCTCAATACGTCCCCCTGTTAAGTCGAAACTCCCAAATCCATCCATATCTAAAATGCCTAATAACCCCAATTGACCTTCGAGCGTAGGGGAGTAAAGGCTACCGCTTATTAACGGATTCCCAACGACTCTTAAGTCAGCTTGGGGCGGCAAACCAATAATGGCCCCGATTTCAAGTTCAATGTCAGCACTACCTGTTATCGGTGGATCGCTCCAAATAAGACTTCCAATCTGAGTATTGGCAGTTAAGACCGACTTGCCATTTTCTTGTGCAGCGGTGGTCACGTATAAATCACCCTGACCACTGGCATTAACCGTTATGTTCCATCCATCGGCTGGCTCTAGGATCGCGGATGCTTCCCCCAAAAAGCCGTTTTCTATAGACCAAAAAAGATCTGTTCTTGCAGAACCACCTAACCCTGGTAAGGACGTTTCTCCTTCTAGACTAGCTTCGAGAATATTGAGTTTATTGTCAGCGGTGATTCGTCCGAAGATAGCCTGGTGGACTAGATCGACAACATAGGAGTTGTTCTCCTTGCGGCCTGTAAATTCCACATTTTTGAAACCCGTTTGGTAATGATCGATAGTCCCGGTAAGTAAAAAATCAGGAAAGATTGGACCTTCCGCCTTGAGGGCCCAGGTTTGATCGCTAGTGGCTTCTAAGCTTGAGAGGTGAACTACTCCCGATGCGGCATTTAGTTTCGCTTGCGCCTCGATAGGTAAGGGTAATGGGCTGTCACTAGGCGCAAAAATGTGCAAATCCATTACTGACGTGCGGTCCGAATGAGAAAATTGACCTGTTGTTTTCGCGCTACCGTAATTAACTTCTAAGTTGCCAATCAACTCATTAAGAGAGATTTCGGCAGTTACCTGGAAAGGCTCTTCAAGCACCGAACCCGCTATGTTGGTTTTCAGGTTTTTGTGATCGATTTCTGCTAGCCCGGCAAGAAACAAAGATGGCCCAGAAGCTTCGAGGTTAAGGGTCGATTCGGCCCACGTGGCAGTAACAGTATGCCCGGTAGCATTTGCGACCAATTTACCCGCTAGATGATCTCCCGTTACGTCTATCTCTATCGGTGTGCCAGCTAAGCTACCTGTCGCTTGATAGGAGATGGCAGTTGATAGTTCGATACCTGTTTTAACGATAACCGACCCTGATGAAGTTAGTGTGGCTGGGAAGGGGAGTAGTGTGGTGAGTAAGTCAGTGTTTAATGCACTCAAGTCGGATTCAATACGAGCATTCAGTCCGCTTCCTGATAGCTCAAAGGGCAAAAGAGGTCCATCTGAGGAGATTTGGCCAGTTCCAGTGTATTCTTGCCCCGATCCCTTCGCGTTTACGGAAACGTTTAAGGGAAGACCCAAGTTTTCCAAGCGAGTTGAAGCGTAGGCCGTCCAAGTTCCGTTAAATCCAGCGCGACCGGTTACCATTATTGGCCCGATTCGTTTTGGTATTGAAGTTATTGCTTTGGGATCTAAGTTGCCAGAAAAATCTAATTCTCCACCTTTCGCACGAAACGATCCATTTACAAGACTTCCATCAATATTCCCCTCTAAGAGGGGTAGTAGTGGCGTTCCTTCGAAAAAAAGTCTTGCGGTGTGAGTTGCGCCGAAAGCCTGGAGTCCTAACTGCAAAGAACCGGTAAGAGAGTCTAGGTTGATATTTATTTCCCCTAGTGGCGAACGAGAAATGATTGTTTTTGTTTCAGAATCGAAAGCGAGAGGAATATCCAAGGGATCGATAGCCCACTTACCGCCGGGTGAAGTGAGGCCGCTGAAACTTAAAACACCGTCTGCAACGAGCCCTTCGTTAGTGGCAGTCATGTTGGCTATCAGAGAACCTAGGCCTGCATAGATATCCGCCCTTATGCCGAGTTGTAAGGTGGGTAATAGGAAGCCCTGGATTTCTGCTTGAACGGGTCCGTCGCTCACCATTCCGTCAAGGAAAAGATCGTTGTTCCGACCTTCGAGCGTTAGAACACTCTCCCCAGAAGCGCCTAACACGTCTAATGATTGCATTGCAGCCCGAAGCTTGCCATTCCAATGTTGCTGTTCGAGATCGTAATCCAAGATGCCGGTTATTTGCGAAACGGTAACCGGAAGATCAATGAAAGCATTGGGATCAAACCCAGAAGTCGCTAGATTGATCGAGAGGCCATCGTACGCAATTTCTATAGCATCTCCACTGAGGGAACCCGAAGTGACGCGAATTCCTTGGTCGCCAAAGACGGCAGAGAATTTGCCGCCTAAAGAATTTTCCAATGAATCCCACGCGAAGGTGGTTTCCAACGATAGGTTGACTAAATCCGCAGAGCCTTCCATGTCAGCTTTCCCGAGCAAAGGCAGGGGAGTGTCAAGAAAGTCATCTAGTATCGCTGTTCCAGTGAATTTAACGTCACTTGGGGAACCTTGAAGCTGGAAGGAGGAACTTTCGAGCAATAAGTCCCCTTCGAAATAACCATTTGGTTGGGAGCTCCCTAGAGAGTAGGTCCCGGTTAGGGAACCTATCGAATTGCCCCAGGTTGCCCCCTGGATTACCTTCGCATTGAGATTTAGGCCATTCGGTCCCCAAGAAATGCTCCCTTGCGTTTCACCAATTGACATTTCGGCTATCTCTGCGTTCAAGTCGCCCGATAAATGCCAAAGCTGGGAGGGAAGAGAAATTTCCCCAATCTGAAGTTCCGGAACTTCTCCACTACCACTTAAAGTGGAGCCCACTAAACTTAGCTGACCGTAATTAGTTAATCCCATTAGATTTACTGCGGGATAAACACTACCTTGAAAGTTTATGATCTCGTCAAGAATTTTGATGGTTCCTTCTGCCTCGACGGTACTTTTGTCAACGTTTAAGACGGCTTGGGTGACCGTGGGACCTGTCGCGGCAGACAATTCCACCAGTCCAACTGGCGACATGAAATCACCGCTAAGCGATGCTGAAAGATGGCCAGAGGGTTCAATAGGTAAAGGTAGGCTTAAAACTTGTGTAGTTGAGGCGAGGTCAAGGTCACCGTTGATGGCTAAGGCGCCTAGGGAATCTATTGAGGCAGTAACGCTTCTCCCTGCAGCAGAGATAACACTGTTGGCGTACAGAAGGCCATCTTCCACGAATCCGTCGGCTTGGACATTAAACGGGCCAACGGCACCTTGGACTGCTACAGTGCCGTCTATAAGATCAGCGCTGCCTTCGAATAGAGCCGGAACCAACAATGTGGCACTAGTAACGGGGTAGCCGGCTGGCAGGGCAATAGATAGGTTAAACATTGGTCCGTTACCAGTCAGGTCTACTGAAGCACCGCCAATATCAGCTGTCAGATCAGCTGTGAGGTTCCCAACATCTGCAAGAGTCCCAGAAATTTCACCGGAAATGAGTGCGTCTTGCCCTCCGCCAGAGAGGGCAAACTTTTTGAATTCTGCGGCGAAAGAAGTGTTGTCAAGCTCAACATCGATAGGCCCTCCAGTAAGTTCAAGATTAGGAGAACCATCATTAGTGACGAGAAAGGTGCGTACGCTAAGGGGTCCAGCCGAAACGCCATGCATCCCTAGCTCGTGTACGTCAAGATTACCTTCAACCGTTATATCTCCCGAGTTGATACGTAATTGGCCATTGGTAAGTCCTGCGAGTGCGTTCAATGAACCTGCTATTGGGACAGGAGAGATGCTGAAATCTACTTGGCCATCTCCAGTAAAGATGTCAAGTTCACCTAAAAAGTCGGCCGATCGTGTGTCCCCAACAATTTCGGTTAAACGCCACCCGCGTGCAACTGTGGTGATAGTCCCATTTAGGTCAGGGTCGACTTGCCACTGGCTATGCTTGGTGCTGACCGCAATTCCCGATTTGATTGTGGCGAAAATAGGCAGAGCAGTTAAAGGACCATCAGCCTCAATTCCTAAGTCGAGAGTTTGTTTGAGATATGGTAATTCCAGCTGTTGTACATATACCTGTCCTGTTAAGTGTTGCTCTTGGAATAACACTGTTCCGTTTGCTGAGGCTCCTAAGTCGTCGGTTGCTGAGATAGAAACAGGCCAACCGTCTGGGGTGAAATCAGCTAACAGCTCTGCTTTTAGGTCCCTGCCCCCGAGTGACCAATTGACCGAAGAAGACCCTCCGCCACTTAAGGTGCCGCCAATACTTCGTAAAGAGATTTCTGCGTCAGCCGTTAACTCCGGCAAGAGTTCCAAATTAGCGCCTTGTGCGCTAAGAATAAGTCCTGCAGGATCATCGTTTACTGAAGCTGCGATTGAGCCGTTTGCGTAAAACGCGGATAATGTCACCTGCGGGGCCCTAGTTGAGCTGTAAGAAAAATCGGTATTTAGGTTTTCTAAAGGCTTCCCGATTAAATGACCATTGCCAGTGAGGTTGCCGTTGAGCTCATAAGCCGTCCAACCAGAACCTTTTATAGTTACATCTGTCGTGCCTTTAATGGGAACATCCCGAAGATCGGGCGTACCTAGGAGTTCGCCAAGCCATACCACTGACTTCTGTAAATTAGTTGAACCAGTCGCAGTAGCCTCCCAAGAGCGGTCCTCAATCTCCACCGATCCGACTACCGTAGCTTCCCCACCAAGTGTATGGCCGGTGAGGCGACCTTCAATACGAGGATAATTGAGTGTCACCGGCCCCGTTAATCGGCTGAATTCACGACCAAGTTCTTCTATAACGGCTTCGCGAACGTCGAAATCTCCGCGTATGCCGTCTGGAGAGAAACGGATTTTACCCGAGACGGTCCCACCAATTGCTCCAGGCCACCAATGACGAGCAACCTTTACGTCAGCTTGGGTTACCTCTACATCAACGTTCATAGTGTCGGGGTGGATTGAAGCTCGCGCTGATACAGTTCCTCCATCAGTCGAGATTGTTCCGGTAAAGATAAAACCTTGTTGAGTCCCCTCAATATGGACGTTATCCAGGTCCAGATCAGGTAAAGCAAACGGTACATCCGTGATGTCAAGGCCAATCCTAGAAAGGGCCAAGTTCTTGATTGCAACACGCAGCCCCCCTGAGCTTGAGCTCTGGGATGCCAAGAGTTGAGCAAGATTAACCCGGCCTTCCAAACCATCACCAAAAATTGATATTGGTAATCTACCGGTTATCAGTGATGGCAAGGAATATCGGAACGCTAACTGCTCAGCTTGAATGTCCATTCCATTACCTGAAATATCGACGGCGTCTAAAGTTACACCAGTCCAAGGGACTCCGCTAGCTGACAGATATTGCACGTTAAGCCCTGATTGGGTTAAAGCTACCGAGATTTTTGAAAGGACCCAGTCTCGGCCAATGTTGGTGATTGGTGTAGCAACAAGAACCGAGACAAGCGCAAATAGCAAAATAACGAGGATAATGCGCCGAGTGCGGGTATTTATCCTTAGGGAAGCCATAGGACTCAAAGCTGGTTTAACATCCAGCAAAAATAAGATAGCATTCCCTGGATGAGAAAACGAGGTAGCATTGAACTCGTGGAGGCTCGAAACGAGTTGGTACGTCTAACAGTACTTGTACACGGCCGAGTTCAGGGCGTGGGGTTTCGTGGTTTCGTTCGTCGTCATGCTTTAGACTTAGGTTTGGCGGGATACGCAGAAAATCTTATTGACGGACGAGTTGAGGTTGTGGCTGAAGGTTTGCAAAGCGAACTTGACCATTTAGTTGTGATGCTTCGAAATGGTCCTGCACACGCAGCCGTAACTGAAATAGAAATAGCGTGGGGAGAGGTTGGCAACCTTGCTGGGTTTTACACTTACTGAATTGTATTTGAAGGTGGTCTCGTGAAAAAATATTCTTCTGCGGAGCCTGTTTCCTTACGCGAACTAGACATAGTCCCCGGGGTTTTGGGTCGTATTGCGCGAGAACGTTCCGCTGCCTACCGTCAGGGCGCTCCTTTAAGCAAATCAAATCCCGAGCCGCTTGAATGGCGGGGATTTGGAGAAGCCCTGAAGGCTCCTGGTTTGAGTGTTATCGCGGAGGTCAAGCGGGCCAGCCCATCTGGTGGACTTATAGCTGATATCGACCCACTACAAACTGCTCAATCCTATTTTGCAGGAGGAGCAAGTGCTCTAAGTGTGTTGACAGAACCAAAATATTTTGGTGGTTCACTCGAGCACGTGCGTACTATATCTAGTCAAGTGCCACTTCCAATTTTGCGTAAAGACTTTACAGTGCATCCAAGCCAACTTACTGAAGCTGTTGAAGCAGGAGCTACTGCGGCGCTCCTTATCGTAGCTATTCTGGGAGATCGAACCAAGTCTTATGTGGCAGCAGGATCAGCACTAGGCTTAGATCTCCTGGTAGAAGTTCATGATCGCAAAGAATTGCAGATAGCTATCGAATCGGGCGCAGAAATAATTGGTGTTAACAACCGTGATCTGTCAAATTTGCAAATTAATCTCGAAACTGCCCCAATGCTCCTTACTGAAGCCCGGAACCTCGGGTACACTGGATTGCTTGTCGCTGAATCAGGTTACCGCACTCGAATAGATTTAGAGCCAATTAGTGATCTTGCGGATGCTGTGCTGATTGGTTCTAGTTTGGCTGCGAGCAAAGATCCAAAGGTAGCAGTAGAAGCTTTGGTTGATCACTAGGGAAGCTAATCCAGGTTCATCATAAAAAAAGTTGAACCTTAAGAATATCTTAATAATTACGCGAACCTTGCCCCACTCAGCATTCCGTATCGAAAGTAGACGGTGTGTATTTAAGAAATTGGATAATGATTCTCATGTAACGGGGTTGGTTACAGATATACTCAATCACATGCCGGAACCCTCTGTGTCACAAAGGAAAGAACTTGATTCAGGTTTAACGGTGATTTTTGAGCCCATGCCGTGGTTAAAGACCGCCAGTGCATCTCTATTGTTGCCGGTGGGTTCAGTTACTGATCCTGAGGGTTTGGATGGTAGCAGCGCAGTTTTGGCCGAATGGATGCAGCGTGGCACCAGGAAGATGAATTCGCGAGCCTTTTCGGATTCTCTCGACGCCTTGGGAGCAAGGCATGGTGGTTCAGCAGGAAGAGAGTATACGACTTTCGGGATTTCGTGTCTGGCTTCTGTGCTCCCTGAGGCCCTAAAGCTAATTGCTGAAAGCATACGTGATCCAAGATTCGATCAGGGAGAATTCCCTGGTGCACAGGCAGTTGTTGTTCAGGAACGAGCGTCTCTGGCGGATCACCCTGACCAGAGGCTTTTCGAAAAATTGGGTACGACATTTTTTAGTTCTTCCCATGGAAGAAGTCCATACGGTACTGAAGAAGGCCTTAAAGCTCTTACCCCCACAATAATTAAGAACGACTACTGGCGTAGAGTTAGCCCAAAAGGGGCTATCCTAGGTATAGCTGGGGGGTTGTCTTGGGAGACTGTGATTAAAGCGGCAGAATCGAATTTTGGTAATTGGAAGCAAAAAGGTTCTGCTAATCCGCCGAGTGTGAGTGTAGCTCCCAGGACGTATGTTCATTCTCAAGAGGACATTAACCAAGTACAGATAGGACTGGCGTTCGAAACTACGGCGCCTAATAGTCCCTTTTGGTACCACCACGTTATAGGCCTTCAAGTTCTGAGCGGCAGTACAGGGTCACGATTACACACGGAGGTTCGTGAAAAACGAGGTCTAGTCTATAGTGTGGGCGCTAGCACCAGAGCGTTAAAGGACTTTAGTTACGTTGTTGGTTATGCTGGTACAAAACCAGATCGGGCTTCTGAAACATTAAGAGTTGTTCAAGATGAGTTGTCTAAGATGAGGAAAGGCATAAACAAAGAAGAGTTAGAGAGGGCAAAAACTGGTTTGTTATCGAGCCTAGTCTTGCAAGGTGAGTCAAGCGGAGCTAGAGCGACGGCGTTAACGCAAGATGCCTATCTGAGGGGCCGGTCAAGATCGTTAGATGAAATCCATAAGAAGATCACTGTGCTCTCGCTTGACGAAGTGAACCAATATCTTTTTGCTTTACCTGCTCCGTCACCGACCGTAGTTACCCTAGGTCCGGTTCGGCTACAGGGCAAAATAGAAACGGATAGGACGCTTCCGTGAGTGAGTTACCAATCTTTCAGGCCGAATTAGGATGTGGCCTAACAATAATTGGCGAACAAATCCCCAACGCCCAAAGCGTGGCGGCAGGTATTTTTGTTGGGGCTGGCTCACGTCATGAGAACCCCTCTGAATCCGGTGTGTCTCACTTTCTTGAACACATGCTTTTTAAGGGTACTTCCAGGCGTAGTGCAGACGATATAAATCGCGAGTTTGATGAGTTAGGCGCAAGTTTTAATGCCTACACTAGTGAAGATAGAACAGTTTACTATGCTGCCGTTTTGCCAAACAAATTGCCAGGGATTCTTGACCTTCTTTTTGATATGATGACTCCCTCTTTACGAGAACAAGATTTCGAGGTTGAAAGGAAAGTAATCCTCGAGGAAATTGGAATGTATCTCGATAGGCCCCAATTCAGGGTTTTCGACGAAGCGAGCCTCAGGTATTTCAGTGGACACCCCTATGGTAACAGTATTTTAGGGACTTCAGATAGCATCGAAAGCTTGACTCCCGAAAGAATGAGAGAGTATTTTTCAGCCAGTTATCGGTCAAACAGGTTAATCCTAGCAATATGTGGAGATTTTGTTTGGGAAGAAGTCCTGGAACAAATCAACCAATTGACAACAGCGTGGTCAACAAAAAGAAGTGATATTCCTGAATTTGATAAATTTACTCCCCAATTTGGGCAGCACAGAATAATTGACGAAAATATTCATCGGGTTCATATGGCAACCTTCAGCCCTGGGGTAAGCGCCTCTGATCCAAGGCGTTACGCGGCGACTATTTTGGGCAATCTTGTTGGAGACTCTGTGGGTAGTAGGCTTTATTGGACGCTAGTGGATAATGGATTGGCAGATATAGCCTCTTTAGGCCACAGCGCCGGTGTGGGATATGGGGCCTACATGGCTTACCTATCTTGCGAACCTGAACAAGAAGAGGAGGTAAAGAAAAGGTTTGCTGATGTAATTTCCGAGATCACCCAGGAGGGACCTACAGAGGCAGAATGGTCTAGGGTCAAGCAAAAGCTTGCTACTGGATTGATGTTGAGGATGGAAACGCCTTTTGGCCGTTTAATGTCTATGGGAGTTGGGTATCAGCAGCTCGGACGACATCAGACCCTGGAAGAGGTATTGGAAGGGGTTAACAACGCCTTTTTAGATGAAGGAATGACCTTGCTTAAAGACGGTGTATTCCACGATGATTTCAGTCTTACTTTGGCTCCAACACGAATATAGAAATTTAATGTCTTTGGGAGTTGTACGACAGATGGTGAAAAGAATTCTCAACCTTAAAACCCTTTGCATTCTTTTACTCATGTTTGCGGGTTTTTCCGCTAATGTGCAAAATGAAACAAAAAAGGGGGATCCTTTAGTTGGCCTAACCGTGGTTCCGTTCGGTGAGCAAACGTTTGATATTGCCACCGGGTTAACCACATTGCCTCAAGGTGGGGAGATAACAGACCGTGTTTCTGGAGTTGTCATTACTGCGCCCTTCATAGAACTACAGCAGGGTGTCTTCATCAAGGCCAAAACCGTGGAAGCTAGTGGAGAGTTTGGCATATTTCAGGCTTCTGAGTTTTACATCGATTTTGAGAGTTCGGTGATCAGAGCTGGAGGGGAAGTAACCCTCAGTAAAGATGCTACGACCATCCAAGCTGAACAGTTATCTTATTTTGTAGATACCAAGATTCTCCGACTAAGCGGCGGGGTCGTTGGCCAATCACCCGCTATAGAGGCCGAGGCGATAATCCTTGAATTTTCTTCTGGTATAGCTTTATTGGTAGGGCCTTATACTTTTACAGATGGGGTGTTCACTCTTAGTTCAAAGATAGCAAATAGCCTATTGGAACTTGTGGCTGTTGAAAATGAGGGATCGTCCATATTTGAAGCTGCTACCGAAGTCGATCCTGAAAGTCTAGCCCGGTTCCAAGAATATTTGCCGTAACATTAGTTGTGATCCGTTGGCTAGTAGCTATAGTATCTGTATTGGTAGGCGCCTCTGCTCTGTCGCAGGCTCTAGCCCAATGCCCAGACATCGAAACTTATGTTGGTGAAGTAACAGTTGCTGAATTCGGCACTGCTTTGTTTGGTAACTTCCGTAGTAACAGCTTACGCGGAACAATCGAATTTTACGACGGCGTCTGTTTAACAGATGCCGAAAATGGGTGGGCAATCATCAGTGATGAAATGTTGGTTCTTGGAGTGCAAGACGAACAGGAAACAGAGATACGAATTCCAGAATCAAAAATGATTATCGGAGATTGGGTCATCGAGTCTCAAGAAACTCAATCTTTAGGTGCTGATCTGATGTTTACCACCGCGTCGTTTGTAGGTCCCAAATTTTCGGGTATCGCTAGTCAAATTCAAATGAAGTTAGAAGTGTTTCAGGCATGGTTCACAGAGGTAAATATCGTCGGGGAACAATTTGCAGCAGAGGGTGACTCAGCTTTATTGGATGGCGAGAAATTCACAATTTTCCACGGCACGGCGACTACATGCATCGGTGAGGGCGAACCTTTTTACAAGTTTCGGGGTACGGGAGTCGATCTTGATCTCGATACAGGAGAAATCTTATTGCGTAACGGCTTGTTCCAAACAGGAGGTATTAGCCTCCCTTTAGGGGAAGCGATAGAACTTAATGAAGCAGCGCTAGCAGAACTGATTCCTGATATTGAATTTAACTATGCGAGTGTTGATTCAAAGACGGGGGAAGTCGAATCTGGTTTTGAAGTGACTGCTTCTGAGATTCGGCTTTCTCCTGGAATCGACATCAGTCTTGGCTTGGGCTCCTATGGAAAGAAACCAAAGTTACTAGGCTACGGGAACGTAAGTCTTAAAACAGCCGTTGTTGATGCTGAGTTTGGGCTTACCCGAGAGGGTCCCAGGTTCGATTTTTTGCTTGAAGAGGAGATTTTCCAGGGCTTGGACGGTAGATTACACATTAGAAACCATCACCAAGCTAACTCTGATTATCTGCATGAAGGAGTCCTTGGGCTTGAAGCAACACTTTTAGATAAAGAATGGAACAAAGGCTTAGTGGTAAGCCTCAACCTCAACGGTTTTGGGGCAACGAGCAGCCAGATGCTTAATAGCGGCGTTGTAGTTGGGGCGCGTTTGGGTGCTGGCTTAGAGGGGATTGTCAAGTCGCCTGTTACTTCAATCGGATATTTTTTATTTAAAGGTGGATTTGAGGCTACCAGTTATCCCACTCTAGGTTCGGCGCAATTTGGGCTCTTTGCAGAACCAACATGGGTTCTAAGATTTGGTCCCACCGAAAGTCAATTTAGGTATACACGCGTGCATACCAACGCAGAATCTCCTTTTTCGGAAGCATTAGACCGTCTCGCAAATACTAGTAAAATTGACTTTCTAACATCGGTTCAAGGAAAACTCCCACGTGACGCTGAGGGAGATTTTAGTTTGCAGCTAACCTACGATTTTTTGGCTCCCGGACAGGATGCTCTAGAGTTGGAAGCCGAGGCAGGGATCAGGTTTAATGTCAACCGTATGTCCTTTATTGGTAAAGCCTGGGTAGGTACTATCTCTGAAGATGAAGCCCATAGGAATGCCCTAAGGGTCGGTGGTTCAGCTGGTCTGAAGCGAGAGAAGCTTGATGTCGGTGTATGGGCCGACTACGAATTCCGGGAGCATCAATCCCGTTGGGAAGAACTCGGTGTACAAGTTGCTCTACCAATTGCATATCGAGATTTAGTAGTTACACCATTTGCAGCTGTTAATCTAACGGCCGCGATTACTGGCAATGAGAAGCCAACGGTTCTTGGGCACGGAATTAGTGTCGAATGGTTTACTTGTTGTGGAGACCTTACAGCCGGTTATCGATATGAGAGGAATGACTTTAGTATCATTTTGGGGTTCCGGTTATAAGTAGCTCTAGTGATAGGTATAGTGTTTGAGATGCAAGCTTTCAGGCTTTTAGACAAGTATGTCCTAAGGCTTATCCTTCCCCCGTTCTGTTTCGGGTTAGTTTTATTCAGCGGCCTAGCGGTATTGACCGGGGTGCTTCCCCGACTCCAATGGGTTGTAGGCACACCTGTCCTCGAGATGTTCGGATGGTTCGCTACATTACTTCCCTCGATCGTAGTTCAGACAATACCGGCATCTTTGGTGCTTGCAGTGCTGCTGGGTGTAGGTCGTCTGGCAACGGACAACGAGCTTTTGGCTGTACAGGCAGGTGGTATTAGCTTCTGGCGGCTCGTTCTTATTTCCCTTCTTTTGGCAGTCGCCTGTACCTTCTCGTCCGTTGCGTTAAACGAATGGGTGGTACCAAGAGCGAATAAGGCATCAGCAACAAATTATTGGACGCTGACAGGCGGAGGTAGTGGTCTATTTAGACTCGCAAGGCAGAATATTCCAATTGGCGAGTTTTCTTTCCATTTCGATTCGATCGATCGGGGAAGTCAAATGCTTAAAGAGGTGCGCGTTGAGAGGTGGGACGGTCAACAATTGACTATCGTGTTTGCTAGTAAGGCAAGGTTAGAGGAAGCGGGATTGCGTTTATTCGATTACAAAGCAATTATTGTAGATTTTAGTGTTTTGGAAAAAACTACCGATGATCCCCAGTCTGTGATTCGCGATCTTATTCCCGCTTATAACCGACCAGAATCTTCTGATCAAAGTCTTTTGTTAACGGCTGAAATGGATTTGGACGACCTTGTTTCGCGGTTCGGACGCGGGGGGTTTGAGGATTCGCGTTCCATCAGTGAACTTCGGGGTAGCTTGTTTGACAATAATCTTAACTATAATGAAAAGCGACGGGCGATTGTACTGTTCCATCGAAAATTAGCGGAGGCCGTAGCTAATTTCACCTTGTTGCTTGTTGCCCTACCGTTGAGCATCCTTTACGGACGTAGTAGGAGCGTGGGTTTCGGGCTTTCGTTAGTTTTGATAATCAGTTGGTATCTACTTCTTACATTGGGGCAGTTACTTTCTCAAACCGGGGTCCTACCTGTCTGGGTCGGCCTTTGGTTCGGTAATACGGTGCTAGGAGCAATAGGACTTTATCTTCTTGGTACTAGATTTAGCTTTCGATAAGTTTGTTTCGAGCGATAAGAACCACAAGGGTGCTAAACTGCTTCCTCTAGATGGAAGGCCTACTCGGTACCCTTCGAGACAAGACTAATTACCTGGCAGAATTAGATCAGGACAGGGTCATTTCAGCTCTTAGAATGGCAGAAAAAGCTCATCAGGGCATGCGTCGTGTATCAGGTGAGCCATTTATTACTCATCCAGTAGCGGTTGCAGCTCTTCTGGCTGATATGCAATTAGATTCTGACACGCTAATCGCAGGCCTTCTTCACGACACAGTCGAGGATACCTCGGTAACTTTCGAGGAAATCGAAGAGGCATTTGGCCAAGATGTACGACGAATCGTAGAGGGAGAGACCAAGATTAGCAAGCTGGCGGTCCGAGCTTACGAAGACGAACAAGCTGAAAATCTACGAAAAATGCTTCTAGCAATGGCTGAAGATGTAAGGATCATTTTAGTAAAGTTAGCCGATCGGTTGCATAATATGCGGACTTTAGCTGTTATGCCAACAAGCACGCAGCTAAGAATTGCTCGTGAAACCCTTGAAATCTTTGTGCCTTTAGCGCATCGGCTTGGTATCGGACACATAAAGAGCGAGCTCGAAGACCTTAGTTTTACCTATGCCGATCCGGAGAAAGCTCTTTCTTTGCGCAGAATGGTGACTACTCGGCATGCTGAACGTGAGGAATATGTTGCGAGTTCAATAGAACTTCTTCAAAGGCGGTTAGGAGCGGAGGGCCTGGACTTCGAGATTGGCGGTCGGAGTAAACATCTTTATAGTATTTACAGAAAAATGGATCAGGATAATAAAAATCTCGATCAGATTTTCGATCTGATGGCAGTACGGGTGATTATAGAACCTCATGGAGCTGTCGATGTCGAGTACGAAGAGGCTGCCTGTTACCGAGCTCTCGGGATTGTGCATAACCTCTGGACCCCTATTCCAGGCCGTTTCAAAGATTATGTTGCCGTACCAAAAACAAATGGTTATCAATCACTTCATACGACGGTAATCGCACAGTTAGGACAACCCCTCGAGGTTCAGATCCGAACGAGGCGCATGCATCGGGTTGCAGAGTATGGGGTTGCTGCCCATTGGGCTTATAAGGAAGGCTTAGATGATGCTGGGGAGATTCGTCGCCGACTAGATTGGATGGAACAACTGTTAGATCTAGATGTTCAGGAAGAAAGCGCTGGGGGTTTCCTAGAAACCGTGAAGACCGATCTTCTTTCCGAACGAGTGTTCGTTTTTACTCCTGCAGGCGATGTTATTAATTTGCCTAAGGGATCCACCCCACTTGATTTCGCCTATCAGGTGCATACTGAGGTAGGCCATCGGTGTATCGGTTCTCGAGTAAACGGCGAAATTGTTCCCCTCAACTACCAAGTTAGAACTGGTGACCGTGTTGAAATACTAACCAATAGAAGTTCTCAAAATGGTCCGTCTGCTGATTGGTTGAATGTGGTTGTTACGCGAAGCGCCAAGCAAAAAATTCGTACGTACTTTCGTCAGCAGGAGAAAAAGGGGCAACTCGAGTCCGGAAGGCGATCTTTAGAACGAGGCCTAAGGCGGCGGCAATTAGCAGTTTCCCAGTATGTTACGCGAGGACGATTAGAAGAGGCAGCTAAACTACTACTAGGCTCGGACTCAGCTGAGGATCTTTTTTTGGCGGTTGCCAATCGCAAGCTACTAAGCAAAGAGGTTATAGAATGTTTAGTACCAGGTTTGGCTGAATCTAAAAAGACCAAAAGTGCCCTCCCTAAACCTATCAAGCGTGGGGTAAACGGGATTCTTGTTGATGGAATGGATGCCCCTGCTAAACTTGCCCAATGCTGCTCGCCGGTTAGGGGAGATGAGGTAGTAGGGTACGTTACGCGCGGTCGGGGGGTTTCAGTACACCGATTTGATTGTTCTAGTGTGAAACGGTTGATGACTAACGATCAAGGTCGTTTGGCTAATGTGACATGGGATGCGCCTTCTGGCGAAGTGTTTCCCGCTGATTTCGAGATCATTGCAGTCGACAGGCCTGGCCTATTAAAAGATATCCTCCACATCGTTGCCTCAATGAACAAATCTGCTACCCGGGTTTCAGCTGACGTCCAAGATGCCTT